>FLNY01002449.1_pt1 | contig 32396 bp, 27 predicted proteins | sample 1140381 | NCBI WGS metagenome assembly FLNY01 (sample SAMEA3878172, study PRJEB12797) | bioreactor metagenome | biome: Moose rumen | place: Sweden | collected 2011-10 | reverse complement strand
CCCATCCCGTCCAGAACCTCCCGGCCGGCAAGCAGCACCGGATCCAGCGTCAGGCTGGAGCGCAAGCCCCACCCCGACAGGCGCTCCTGCAGGGAACGCTCCCGGACGCCCAGGCGGTAGAAATTTCCCATGCAGCGCCGGTACGCCGCCTCTTCCGAAGGGCTCAGCGCCACGGCGCCGTCACTGGCTGCATAGGCAATGTTGCGGGTACAGGCGAAGGCCTCGGCCTCGGCAAAGAAAACGGGGTCCAGGCCCTTGCAGATGCGGGGATTCCAGATTTGGTCGCTGCCGAAGAACACGGTCTGCGGCAGGGCGTCCCCCCAGGGAATCCGGGGCTGGTCTTCCCGGAAGCGGCGGAACAGGCGGTCCCGCCGGAGGGCACCCCAGCAGCGGAAAGGAAGCTGCAGCAGGATGGCGGGCTTTTTCAGGTAATAGGGCTTGAACACGCGGTAGGGCTCCGTCAGGTAGGAAGGCGCGTAATCCACTACGCCGGCGTCCAGCCCCAGGGACCGGAGCACCTCGGCCATGCAGCGGCACTGGAGCGCCGCACCGTAGTTGCCGGCCCCCCAGAAGGTGACGATACCCACCTTCATCTGCGGAAGCGTTTCTTGACAGACCATACCCATTGTTCCAGTTTGTAGTTGAAGGCCCTGGGGCCGTAGTGCCGCTGCACGAAGGCAAACCCCTTGCGAAGATAAGCATTTTCAAAGGATTTCGCATAACGGCTGGGCCGGGTGGGATGCTGCAGGTTGCGCTGCATGACCTTCCGGATATCCACCTCCGTCCGGGCGCACGCGTCCGGGAAAGCGGCCGCAAAGGCTTTTCCGGCCGATGTGCAGACCAGCAGCAGCGAGCAGCCCCGGTTGTCATCGGCAAAGCCGGGCAGCGCTTTCTCCACGCCCCAGCAGTCGGCCAGGGTAAGGTCCGAGGGCCTGTGCACACTGGCAAAGGGACAGGCGCTGCAGCTGGGGCGCAGCATCAGGTGCCGGTAGAACAGGAAGGTATAGTCGTCCCGGACCTCCCGCCTCTCCCCGAACAGAAGCGTCTCCTTGTGCTCGTGCCACCCCAGGGACGGGTCCCGGAAAAGGACGCCGGTGAGGGGCCTTCCCTGTGCCGCCCAGGCAAGATAGTCCTTCCAGACGGCGGGAGCGGGCACCCCGTGGCAGAGGATGTCGGCCAGAAGAAGCCGATCCCGGTAGCGCGCCCCCAGCGAGCCGATGCCGGCGCACTGGCAGGGCGTTCCCGTAAAGAGCACCTGCCGGCCGGCCTTCAAATCTGTCAGGACCCGCTGCGGAATGCCCTCCATGTCGCTCTGGACATATTTGGAAAGCCGCAGGGGGGCCAGGCCGTCGAGGGTTTCCACCCGGCGGTGCCGCACCACGAAGTCTTCGTCCAGGGCGGCGCCATAGACCACATATCCCTCCAGGACGGCCTTCCGCATGAGGGCATAGCCAAGCCCGCCGCTCTGGCTCCCGTCCAGAAAGTCCGGGAAGCGGATGGCCTCGGCCAGCGGGAGCTCCTTCTCCCTCACCGGCCGGAAGGCGCACACCCTCTCACAAAGCCCGCAGTCCACGCAGCGGGAGGCATCCACCACCGGGTAGCGGAACCCCATCCCGTCCGCTTCCATCCGCAGGGCCTCGTGCGGACAGACGGCCGCGCAGCCGGTGCAGCCGCAGCAGTCTTCCCTTTTTTGCAGCTCAATCATGGCGCTTCCGGATTTTTTGCAGCAGCCCCTGCCTTTCTTCCGCCGAAAGGCCCGCCACGACAATGATGGCCAAGGTCACCAGCAGGGAGCCCGCCGCATGGACCAGAAAGCCCCACCAGCTCGCCAGCGGAAGAAAGCGGGCCAGCAGGAAAGCCGTGCCCAGGGATAGGCCCACCACCAGCACTTCGTTCAGGAGCACCTCCCGGAGGAAGCGGCCCACGGGAAGGCCTATCATCCCCCGGAGCATGTAGAGCCGGGCCGCCAGGCAGCAGAGGGCCACGCCGATGGCCACCCAGTAGATGCTCTGGGCCGGGGCGCCCAGCTTCAGGCACAGCCAGGCCACCGGCATGTTCAGGAGCTGGATTCCGCCCACCAGGAGCTGGTAATTCCGGATGTCGCCCGTAGCCAGCATGGCGGTAACCATCGTATAGGAAACCGATTCCACCAGCAGGTACAGGAGCACCAGGCGGATGAACAGCACGGCGTCCGGCGGTACGGCATCGGCCCCCAGCCACAGGTCCATCAGGAACGGGGCGTTGAAAAACACGGGGCAAACCACCAGGGCCAGCAGATACACGCTCATCCGGGAGCCCTTGAACACCAGGCGCATCATATCGTCCAGCCTGCCGCTGGCGTAGGACTTGGTAATCTGGGGATTGATGGCCGTGGTGAAGCTGGTGACAAACTTCTGCACCGTTCCGCTCACCTGCGAAGCCAGCAGCCAGGAGGCGTTGGCCAGGGGGCCGAAGAACAAGTTAAGCAGCTGGTTGCCGCCCTGGTCGCGCAGAATGCCGGAACCGGAGCCGATGAGGTTCCAACCGGCAAAGGAGAACATTTTCCCGAACAGGGCCCGGTCCAGCGTCCAGCGGTAACGGGCCTCCGGGAAATGCCGACGGCAGAAAATGCCGTAGGCCAGGCGGGTGAGCAGGCTCACCAGGGCCAGGAGCGCTGCGTACAGGACCAGCCTGTCCACGGGAGAAACGGCCAGGCAGATGGCCACGGCCAGCTTGCCCAGCCCCTCAAAGATACTGATGTAGGCAAAGGCGTCCATCCGTTCGCGGGCAATGATGTCGGCATTGTAGGGGACGCTCACCAATTGGATGACCAGCGAAAGGAGGGAGAACTGGAACACCCAGCGGGCGGCGGCCATCCGTTCCGGAGGCAGCTGCATGCGGCTGCCCAGCCACCACAGGCCCAGCGTTTCGGCCAGCAGCACAATGAGGGCCGACAGCACCAGCTGGATGGAGACGGCGGTGGAAAAGACCTTCTCCAGGTCTGACTGCTCTTCCGCGTCCCGGCCCAGCTCGAAGGTGATGAAGCGGCTGATGGCGGCCGACATGGAGCCGGTGAAAACCGTAAACAGGGCTACGGCTCCAGCCACGGCCCCGTAAATGCCGAAATCTTCCTGCCCCAGGGAACGGAGCACCACCCGTGAGGTGATGAGCCCCACCACCAGCAGGACCAGCATCCGGAAATACAGAAGGACCGTATTCCTTGCGATCCTTCTGCTGCTTTCCGATATGTTTCCGCCTGTCATAGGCCTGTCATTCTGCCTGTCATTCTGCCTATCATTCTGCCTGTCATTCTGCCTGTCATTCTGCCTGCCATTCTGCCTGTCATTCTGAGCGAAGCGAAGAATCTACTCCGGCTTGTAGGAATCCTTCAGGGCCGTGGTTTTGTTGAAGACCGGGCGGTCCGGGGTGGAATCCCGGTCCTTCACATAATAGCCGGTGCGCTCGAACTGGACGGCAATGCCGGAGGCGTCCTCCAGCAGGGCCGGTTCGGCCCAGCCGCGGCCCATGACCAGCGATTCCGGGTTCAGGAAGTCCTTGTAGTCCTGGCCGTCCGGGACCTGCGACATGTCGGCGAGCGTAAACAGGCGGTCATAGTTGCGCAGTTCCAGCTCCCTGGCATATTCCCGGGCCACCCAGTGGATGGTGCCCTTGACGGGGCGGTATTCCGGGGAAGGGTCGTAGGTGCACCGGAGCTCCACCACCTCCCCGCTGTCGTCCTTGACCACCTCATCGCACCTGACGATATAGGTGTATTTGAGCCGGACCTCGCCGCCGGGGCGCAGGCGGAAGAACTTCTTGGGGGCGTCCTCCATGAAATCGGCCCGGTCTATGAGGAGGTTTCCGGTAAAGGGAACTTTTCGCTTGGCGCCCTCCGGATCGGCCGGATTCAGCGGGCAGTCAAACCACGCCACCTTGCCTTCGGGCCAGTTGGTGACGGTGAGCTTCACAGGGTCCTGGACCACCATGTAGCGGTTGCTGCGCTCGTTCAGGTCCTGGCGGACGCACCACTCCAGCAGCTGGAGATCCATGAGCTGGTCCCGCTTGCTCACGCCAATCTTGTCGCAGAACATCCTCAGGGCCTTTGCCGTATAGCCGCGGCGGCGGACACCGCAGAGGGTGGGCATGCGCGGGTCGTCCCACCCGCTCACCAGGCCTTTCTGCACCAGCTCCAGGAGCTTCCGCTTGCTCATGAGCGTGTAGGTGAGGTTCAGGCGGGCGAACTCGTACTGGTGGCTGGGGAAAATGCCCAGGGTCTGGATGAACCAGTCGTACAGGGGCCTGTGCACGTCGAATTCCAGCGTACAGATGCTGTGGGTGATGTGCTCTATGGAGTCGCACTGGCCGTGGGTGTAGTCGTACATGGGATAGATGCACCACTTGTCGCCGGTACGGTGATGGTGGGCGAACTTGATACGGTACAGCAGCGGGTCCCGGAACATCATGTTGGGATGGGCCATGTCTATCTTGGCCCTTAGCACCTTCTCCCCCTCGGCGTACTTGCCGGCCTTCATCTCCCGGAAAAGCCGCAGGTTTTCCTCCGGGCTGCGGTCCCGCCAGGGGCTGGGGGTGCCGGGCTTGTCCACGGTGCCGCGGTTCTCCCGGATCTGCTCCTGGGTCTGGTCGTCCACGTAGGCCAGGCCGCGTTTTATCAGGTCTTCGGCCCACTGGTAAAGCTGGTCGAAATAGTCGCTGGCATAGAGCTCCTTGTCCCACTGGAAGCCCAGCCAGCGGATGTCTTCCTTGATGGAGTCTACGTATTCCGTGTCTTCCTTGGCGGGGTTGGTGTCGTCGTAACGGAGGTTGGTCTTGCCGCCGTATTTCTGCGCCAGTCCGAAATTCAGGCAGATGCTTTTGGCGTGCCCCAGGTGCAGGTATCCGTTGGGTTCCGGCGGGAAACGGGTCATGACTGTGTCCACCTTTCCCTCGGCCAGGTCCCTTTCTATAATCTCTTCCAAGAAGTTAAGTTTGCGCTCTTCCATATCTTTTTTTGCAATAATTTACAAATATACGATTTTTTTCGTAATTTTGCACCGCTAAAACCTTTAGGAATGGGACTTTTACACGCAAGACTGGCAAAGTACGATTTGCCCCAGAAAATGATGGAAAAGGGAATCTATCCCTATTTCCGCCAGATAACCAGCAAACAGGGAACCGAGGTCACCATGGACGGCAAGTCCATCATGATGTTCGGTTCCAACGCCTATACGGGACTCACCGGTGACGAGCGCGTTATCAACGCCGGCATCGAGGCCCTCAAGAAATACGGCTCCGGCTGCGCCGGGTCCAGGTTCCTCAACGGTACGCTGGACATCCACGTGCAGCTGGAGAAGGAACTGGCCCAGTTCGTGGACAAGGACGAGGCCCTGGTGTTCAGCACCGGCTTCACCGTGAACAGCGGCGTCATTCCGCAGCTTCTCACCAAGGACGACTTCATCATCTGCGACGAAAGGGACCACGCCTCCATCGTGGACGGACGGCGCCTGTCCTTTGCCAAGAGCCTCCATTACAAGCACAACGACATGAAGGACCTGGAAAGGTGTCTGCGCCGCTGCCCGGCGCAGAGCGTAAAGCTTGTCGTGGTGGACGGCGTGTTCTCCATGGAAGGGGACCTGGCCAAGCTCCCGGAGATTGTGGCGCTCAAGCACAAGTACAAGAATGTGTACATCATGGTGGACGAGGCCCATGGCATCGGCGTCTTCGGCAAGCAGGGCCGCGGCGTGTGCAACCACTTCGGCCTCTCCCACGAGGTAGACCTGATCATGGGCACCTTCTCCAAGAGCCTGGCGGCCATCGGCGGTTTCATCGCTGCCGACAAGGTCATCATCAATTATCTGCGCCATACCGCCCGCACCTACATTTTCCAGGCCTCGGACACCCCGGCCGCCACCGCGTCGGCCCTGGAGGCGCTGCACATCATCCAGCAGGAGCCGGAGCGCATCACCAAGCTGTGGGATGTGACCAACTATGCCCTTCGCCGCTTCCGGGAAGCCGGTTTCGAAATTGGAGAGACGGAGAGCCCCATCATTCCGCTTTACGTACGGGACCTGGAGAAAACCTTCATCGTCACCAAGCGGGCCTTCGACGAAGGCGTGTTCATCAACAGCGTCATTCCGCCGGCCTGCGCCCCGCAGGACACCCTCATCCGCTTCTCGCTCATGGCCACCCACACCCGTGCCCAGGTAGACCGCGCCGTGGATGCCCTCACCAAGGTATTCAAGGAGGAAAAAATCATCAAATAGCGCTGCCCTCCCGGCCATGAAAAAGCTTGCCATCCTCCTTGCAGGCCTGCTGCTCTCCCTGGGGGCGCTGGCCCAGCAGACGCATGTGGACGAAATTTCCGTGGATACCCGGGCCACCTTCCACCAGGGGTCGGTGGACGGCGTGTACGAAACGCATTTCCAGGGGGACTACCTGAACCTGCATATCCTGGGGCAGCTCACGGACCGGCTCAGTTTCCGCGTCCGGCAGCGGCTGAACAAAAAGATTGAAGACACCAACCCCTTCAACGCCACAGACTTCCTCTGGATCCGCTGGCAGCCCAGTCCCCGCTGGTCGTTCACCTTCGGCAAGCAGGCCATCCTGCTGGGCGGCTACGAGATAGATTCGGCCCCCATCGACGTCTATTATTACGGTGCCTTCACCTCCAACCTGTACCAGTACTATGCCTTCGGAGCCAGCGCGGCCTTCCACCCGGCGCCGGGCCAATCCCTTGTGGTCCAGTTCATTCCCTCCCCCATCTCGCCCGTCACGCAGAACGCCTATTCCTACAACCTGTACTGGAACGGGCACTTCGTCCCGCGCTGGAAAACCACCTGGAGCTACAACCTGGTGGAAGACATGTATGACCGGAAGATGAACTACCTGGTACTGGGAAACAAATTCGACCTGGGCGCCCTGGTGGTGGACGTGGACCTGATAGACCGGGCCTCCTTCCACCAGAAGAATCTACTCTCCGACTGGTCGGCCATCCTGAAGGCCATCCTGACCCTGGGCAAGTGGAACCTGTGCACCAAGGTGGGTTACGAACGGAACGATGCCGCCAACACGGACGAAAACGGCCTCTCCTACGACCTGACGCTCCCGGCCGGGAACGACTATTTCTACGGCGGTGCGGGCGTGGAGTATTTTCCCCTGGGAAACGAGAACCTGCGCCTCCACGCGGCCTATTTCCGGAACAACCACGACAAGGAGAACCACTTTGACATGGGGGTCACCTGGCGCTTTACCATTTACCGGCGTTAGGCCTTCAGCAACTGCACGGCCCTGTCTACATCGGCCGCTTCCAGCACCACGGAAATGCTGAGCTCCTCCCCGCCCTGGGCCGAGGCGATGATATTGATGCCGGCCTCTCCCAGCGTGCCGAACACCCTGCCGGACGTGCCGGGCAGGTTGCGCATGCGGCTGCCGAAGATGGTTACGATGCCCACTTCCTTGTTCAGCACCACCACGTCGTCCAGCGGGAGCAGCGGATTGTCCCGGAACAGGCCCTGGAGGGCCTCCTGGGTGCGTTCCTTGTCGGCCGAGCGCACCGCGAAGCTGATGCTGTATTCCGACGAGGTCTGGGCGATGAAGCGCACGTTCACCCCGGCTCCCGACAGGCAGGAGAAAATGGAGGAGGACATGCCCACGCGGCCCAGCAGTCCCGTGCCGTACACCGTGACCAGGGTAAGGTCCTTGTCGGAGATGACGTCCCTGTTATGGGTGGAACGGGTGGAAATGACGGTGCCCGCGAATGCGCTGTCGGCAATGTCTTTCACCACGATGGGCACTTCCCCGTTCTTGGCGGGCCAGATGGCGCTGGAGGCGAAGGGGGCATGGGCCGAGGCGCAGAAGTGCGCCGCCTCGTCGTAGGTCATGGCCGGAATCCCTTCTATGCCGGGGGCTTCTATATAAAATTCGATGCTCCGGGCTTTGAGGGTGGCGCCGATGAGCGAGGCCATCAGATGCGCCCCGTCCTTGCCCACCCGCACCACGTAGCCGGAATCCAGCCTGCCGTACCCGCCGGGGACGATGACGGGGCCTTCTGCCGGAACACGGGCCTTGATCTGTTCGCGGGAAGCCACCCAGTCGAAATGCTGGACGCCCCGGGCGTCGGCATGGCAGAGCATGAGCTCCGTCCCGTCTATGAGCAGCCCCTGTACACGGCTGTTCACGGCCTCCGCGCACAGGCGGGCGCAGCGGGCCAGCACGTAATCCTGAATGGCGTCTTCCGAGGAAATCACATACATGCCCTCCCGCAGGTAGGCCTCGATGGAACCGACAATCTGGGAGGCTTTCTGCTGATAGGCCTCCGAGCCGGACAAGGCCTGGAAATAGGCCCGCACGCGGTCCATCTCTTCCCGGGAAGATTTCTTTTCCCGGATGGTCTTGCGGACAGCTTCCCGCAAGATGTTTTCTATCTGCTTCTCCGGCCGGATGACGGCGACGGTATCCCTTCCGCAGAGGGCGGCTACCGAGGGAAGGATGTCCTGCTTGAGCAAGAATGACTTGACAATCATGGTTCCGTTTTTTTATCCTTCAAATTTACAAAGATTCCGGGAATATGGCAAACCTTGGTTGGTATTTCGGGGATTTGCGCTATCTTTGCAGCGAAAAAAATCCCAAAGCGCATGATTCAGTCCATGACCGGCTACGGCAAAGCCGAAGCCCTTCTCCCCGGCGGGAAACTCACCGTGGAAATCCGCAGCCTCAACGGCAAAGGGGCCGACATCACCATCAAGAGCTCGCTCCTCCCCAAAGAGCGGGACCTGGAAGTCCGCAAACGCCTGGCCGACAAGCTGGTACGCGGAACCATAGACCTGTACCTGAGCTTTGAGCCCAACGCGGCGGAAGAGGAGAAGGCGGTGAACAGCAGCGCCCTGCTCTCTTACCTGAAGCAGGTGCAGGAGGCCGTTCCCACCCCGCTCCAGGACAGTACGGCCACGGCCCTGCTGCTCTCGGCCATCCTGCGCCTCCCCAACGTGACGGACATCCGCAAGGCCGATGCCATCGGCCCGGAAGACTGGCCCCTGGTTTCCGACGCCCTGGACCGGGCCCTGGAGCAGCTGATGGCCTACCGCCGGCAGGAAGGAGAGGCCCTGCATGCCGATGTCAGCGCCCGCGTGAAAGGGATCCTGGCCCTGTACGACCAGGTGGAGGCCCTGGAGGGAGAACGCGTGGCGGCCGTCCGCGGAAAACTGCAGAAAGCCCTCCGGGAGCTGGAGGTCCAGGTGGACCCTTCCCGCTTCGAGCAGGAAATGGTTTTCTATCTGGAAAAATACGACATCAACGAGGAAAAAGTGCGGCTGCGCCAGCACGGCAAATACTTCCTGGAAGTGCTGGACGGGGAAGCGTGTCCCGGCAAGAAGCTGGGCTTCATCATCCAGGAGATGGGCCGGGAAATCAACACCACCGGATCCAAGGCCAACCATGCCCCCATCCAGCGCCTGGTGGTCCGGATGAAGGACGAACTGGAGAAGGTCCGGGAACAGTGCCTCAATATTCTGTAAAGAGCCGTATCATTTTTCGGCGCCCGAACGGCCTTGCAGCCTCCTGCAGGGCCGTTTTTGGGGTCCCGGAAAAGTTTTTTGAAAGCTTCCTTTCCCACGCGGCTTCCCAAAAGCGGCCTTCCAGGTGGCTGGAAGGCCGCTTTTAAAAATAAACGTTTCCTTTTTTGCAAACACGGATCTTCCTGTTTTCCTTTGCAAAAAACAGGAGACATGAAACAGTTACTGCTAATTGAAGTGGACGGGAACGGCAGCCTCTTCTTCCATTCCGACTTCGACTTTCCGGACGTCCTGAAGCGCCGTCCTCCCCTCCGGTGGGAAAAAGGCCTCTACCGGGAACTCTCCCACGCCATCCCGCACTGCGGAACCAACCTCCGCCGGGCGGTGAACTTTGTGGCCTATGCGGCCGCGGACCCCCGTGCCGACTACCTGGGACTGCACCCGGAGCTGGAAGAGGCCCTGAGCGGATGGCGGCGGAACAAGGCCCGGGAACAGGGCGTTCCGGCCTACCGCATCCTGCACCAGCGGGTTCTGCTGGCCATTGCCGACGAAGCCCCCCTCACCCGGGAGGAGCTGCTGGAAATCCCGGGATTCGGCCCAGGACTGTACCGGCGCTGCGGGGAAGAACTTCTGGCGCTGGTCCGCGGTCAGAATTTGTAGTGGAATTCGCCCATGCGCACGCCCATCCAGCCGGCCTGGACAAGGGGGACGGGTTTTCCGTCCAGGTTGGGAACATAGTCCGGCTCCTCCAGGAAGGTGTGCGAATGCCCGCCCACGAACAGATCGATCCCGCGGGTGGCGGCGCACAGCAGGGGGTCGGTGGTGTCGCCGGGGTTGTGCTCCGTGTAGCCGATATGCGTGAGCGCTATCACCAGGTCGCACTGGGGACGCAGCAGGTCGGCATACTTCTGCAGGCTTTCCACCATGTCGAATTCCGGAATGCGGTTGGCTATGTCGCCGGCGACCATGTCCTTGAGGCCGCAGAGCACACCAATTACGCCTATCTTGAGCCCGGCCTTCTCTACAATGGCATAGGGCTTGATGAACCGTCCGGCCTTGAAGGGCGAGAAATCGTAGTTACACACCACCACGGGGGCCTCCAGGCTTTCCAACAAGTCTCCCAGGCCTTCGATGCCGTTGTCGAACTCGTGGTTGCCCAGGGTTACCACATCGTAGCGGTTGGCATTCAGCAGCTGCACTTCCACCTGGCCCCCAAACTCCGTGAAGTAGGACGAGCCCTGGCAGAAGTCGCCGGCATGCAGCAGGAGCACGTTTTCCGCACCGTCGGCGCGGCGGACGGAATCTATGTAGGCCGCGCGCTCCAACGCGCCGCCCTGCCCCACGTACGCGCCGGACTTCTCGGCCTCGTTGTGGCTGTGCGTATCGTTCACATGGATAATGGTGAGCCGGTGCGCGGTGCGCCTGCCGGCCTTGAAACCCACGCCGATGCAGAAACCCAGCACCCCGCAGCCCACCACTATCAGCGCTATCCGGATGATTTTGTCTTTCAGTTCCATTTCTTAATCCTCCATGATTACACGTCCGTCGGCCTTTCCGCTTACCAGCTGGCCACGCTCCTCGCAGCCGCGTACATAGTCCAGCATCACGTCCTTGAGCAGCACCCGCGAGAGCACCACCTGCTCTGACAGGGCGCCGATATTGAGCTTGTCGCCGCCATCCAGCAGGAAGTCGATGGTGGTCACGTTGTAGATCTTGTCCGGGACAATTTCCTGCCCGCCGATGAGCGCACTTTCCAGCCGGTGACCCTTTACGCGGACGGTGGCGCCGCTGACGGCCTGGAAGGCCTGGGTACCTGCCAGCTGAGCCAACAGTTCCTGCAGGGAAGAGCCTTTCATCCGGGCCCAGACCATATAGTTCTGGAAGGGGAACATGGAAGAGATGTCGTCCAGGGTGATTTCCCCTTCCGGCAGCGGCACGCGGATGCCGCCGAAGTTGGTGACGGCAAAGTCCATCGGCACATGGAAATAGGCCGATCCGTAGGAGCGGAGGACGTCGGCAAAGAGATTCCCCAGCGGCAGGTCCGGATCCGTGCGCAGGTTCATGAGCATGGCCTCGCTGTGGCCCACCACCTGCTTGAGCGGGGCCAGGCGGGGCTGCGCCTCCATGAGCACCCGGGCCACCTGGGCGACCGGACTGTCATCGGCATAACGGACGAGGGAAGGGGCCAGGTAGCCTTCGTCGTCAAAGACGCCCAGCGCCGCATCTACATTGGCCGCGCTGACGGGCTTGGACTGGACGCGGTGGCCGTCCATGGAGACCCAGCGCCAGGTGAGCGCCGCCCGAGGGTCCTGCGCCGCCTGCAGGGCCGCCACCAGCGCCCCCACCAGGATGAGCGCCCAGGCGATGTACCAGATATTTTGGTTCCTTACTTTTGTCTGAGCCATTTCCAAAGGTCTTTAAAATTGGATTTCTTGCCATACATGAGAATGCCCACCTTGTAAATTTTGGCCGATGCCCAGGCGCAGAGCACGAAGGTGGCCACCAGCAGCACGATGGAGACGACCAGTTCCCACGCCGGCACGCCGAAGGGCAGCCGGGCCAGCATGACGATGGGCGAAGTGAAGGGAATCATGGACCCCCAGAACACCACGCTGCTCTCCGGCGCCCGGAACGCGTAGAACGCGAGGAAGAAGCCCAGCAGCAGCGGGATGGTCACCGGAATCTGGAGCTGCTGCGTATCGGCCTCATTTTCCACCGCGGAGCCGATGGCCGCGAAGAGCGAGGCGTACAGCAGGTAGCCGAAGATGAAGTAGAGCAGGAAGGACAGGATAATCTGGCCGTAGTTGAGCGAGCCCAGGGTGCCCACCACGGCCTGGAGGCCGGTGGGGCCTTCTCCCGTGGCGGTGGTGTCCGAAAGGGCCTGCAAGTCCGTCATATCCAGGTCCATACCCGGCGTGGAGGCCATCTGGGTGACCTGCTGCATGTCGGGGTTATCCATGATCTTGTCGAAGCCCACGACGCCCCCCACGATGCCCACGATTACCCCCGTAAGGACTATCCACAGCAGGAACTGGGTGAGGGCCACCAGGGCTACGCCGATGATTTTTCCCATCATGAGCTCCGTGGCTTTCACGGACGAGACCAGCACCTCTACCACGCGGGAGCTCTTCTCTTCGATGACCGAGTTCATGACCATGCCGCTGAAAATGACAATAAACATGTAAAGGGCCATGCCCAGCACCATGGATATGATCATGTAAACCTCCGACTGCGAGATGGATTCCTTGCCGGACTCGTCCACCGTGTAGGAAGTCAGGCGCACATTGGAATGGACTTCCTGCATAATCTGATCCAGCCCCTCTATGCCGTAGGACGCTATCCTGTAAGCCTCCACCGCCTTGTTGATGCGGCTCTCCAGCAGCTCCGAGGTTTCCACTCCCATGGGCTTCTCTGCATAAGTGTTGGCCGTGACCGTCCGGGCCACCGTATCCAGCGGGCTTATACTGAGCAGGATGTTGGCGCCGTAGTCCGACAGGTGGTTTTTGAGCGAGTCGGCCGACAGGTCCGTATATTCCACGAAATGGATGGTTTCCGTGTCTTCCAACACGGGCATGACAATGCCGGAGGCGTCTATGACGGCCACCGTCTTGGCGTCTTCCTTGGCCTTGACCATGATGAGGATGAGCACCACGTACATGGCGGCGAACAGGACGGGGACGCCGAAGGTGGTAAGGAGGAAACTCTTCTTCTTGACCTTGTTCAGGTACTCGCGCTGGATGATGATGCCTAATTTCTTGAAGTTCATGGCTTATTCCTCCTCTGTTACCAGTTTGATGAAAATGTCGTTCATGCGCGGAACCAGTTCGCGGAACGCGTTGATGCGGACGTCCCGGTCCATCAGTTCCCGCAGGCGGGCGTTCACCTGGCCGCGCGGGACCACCTGGGTCTTGCGCACCTGCTCTTCCGTATATTCCAGCTCCACGTTGTCGGCCCCGTAGCGGCGGCGGATTTCGTCCGTCCCGCCGGTTACCACCAGCCGGGCCTTGTTGATGAGGGCGATGTTGTCGCAGAGTTCCTCCACGGACTCCATGTTGTGGGTAGAGAGGATGACCGTGGCGCCTTCCTCCTTCAGGCGGAGAATCTCCTTGCGGATGAGGTCGGCATTCACCGGGTCGAAACCGGAAAAAGGCTCGTCCAGGATCATGAGCGAGGGCCGATGCACCACCGTGGTGATGAACTGCACCTTCTGGGCCATGCCCTTGGAGAGTTCCTCCACCTTCTTGTTCCACCAGTCCTGGATGCCGAAGCGCACGAACCAGCCCTTGAGCTCCCGGGCGGCCTCCTGGGTGCTCATGCCGCGCAGCTGGGCCAGGTACATGGCCTGGTCCCCCACCTTCATCTTGCGGTACAGGCCGCGCTCCTCCGGCAGGTAGCCGATGTGGGATACGTCCTCCTCCGTAATGGGATGGCCCTTGAACAGGATCTGGCCCTCCGTGGCAATGGTGATGCGGTTGATGATGCGGATGAGCGTACTCTTGCCCGCTCCGTTCGGCCCCAGCAGGCCGAAGATCTGGCCCTCCGGGATTTCCAGCGACACCCGGTCCAGTGCCACCTTCTCCCCGAAGGTCTTGGTTACGTTCTTGACTTCTATTATTGCCATTTTATAAGAATTTCTGCAAATATAGTAAGAATTTATTGAATTGCAATAATTTTTGCAATTAATTCCATAAGCAGGCCTGCGGGGGTGGCTTCTCCGGCGTCCCCGCCTTTTCCCTTGTAGTCGTAGTCGGCCAGGAGGCCGATGATGCCCATGCAGGCCGGGAGCGGATAGTTGCGTACCGCCGCATCGTACTCTTTGAGGAAATAGGGGTTCACCCCCAGCACCTTGGCTGCATCGGCAGGGGCCGGGCGGCCCTGTTGCAGCAGGGCATGGTATTTCAGGATGCGGGAGAAATGCGTATGGATCGGCGCCACCGCCATGGGAAGGGCAAAACGGGGGGCGTCCCCCAGGCGGGCGGCTATCTTCAGCGCACGGGCCCCGTCCCGGTAGCTCAGGCACTTAGTGAGCTCGAAGACGGAGTACTGCCGGCTTATGCCCACGTTCTTCTCCACATCGGCCACGGAGACCTCCTGGACGCCTTCCGGCAGGTTCTTTAGCATCTTGTCCGTCTCCACGGCCAGCTTGCCCAGGTCTGCCCCCACCGACTCGGCCAGCAGCATGGCGGCCTCCGGATGGATGCGCAGGCCCCGGCCCTGGTAATAGGACTGGATCCACTGCGGGAGTTCGTAGTCCCGGAGGGCGGCCGATTCCACCACCACGCCGGTCTTGAGGACGCTCTTGTACAGGGCCTTGCGCTTGTCGGCCGAAGCCCCGTGCAGCAGGATTACCAGCACCGTGCTGTCCAGGGGCTGCTGGCAGTACAGGGCCAGTTCCTCCAGGCCCTTCATCTGCTGGGCCTCCTTCACCACCACCAGCTGGCGCTGGGCCATCATGGGGAAGCGCCGGGCGGCGGTGATGACCGTCTCCGGACTTACCTCCCCGCCGTAGCAGATGGTTTCGTTGAAGTCTTTCTCCCACTCCTGCAGGCAGTTCCCTATGATGGCCTCGCACACCAGCTCCGGGTAATAGGGCTCCTCTCCCATGAGCAGATAAACAGACTTGAAGATGCCGCTGCGGACATCTTCAAGAATGCTTCTGACCTGTCTGTCGGTCTCTATGTAGGATTTGCCGGCCACGGGTTATTTGGAGAATTTCTTCTCTTTGGCACGGACAATCTTTTCCTTGAGGGCGTCGGCGGCGTCCGTTACGGCTTCCTCGAAGGTGCGGGCCTGGCGCTCGATGACCATATCTTCCCCGGGGAAGCGGGTCTGGAGTTTCACGCACTTGTTTTCTGCGTCCGGAAGCAGGGACAGCGTGACATCGATGTCACCCAGGTTGTCGAAGAATTTTTCTACCTTTCCCACTTTCTTCTGGATAAAGTCCAGCAGCTTCTCGTCTGCATCGAACTTAAGGGACTTGACGTTAATCATGACTGTCTTGTTTTTTTGCCCTGGGATGGGCGTTAATGTATTGTGCCTTGAGCCGTTCAATGGAATTGTGGGTATAGACCTCCGTGGCGGCGAGACTTTCGTGGCCCAGCATCTCCTTGATGGCGTTCAGGTCTGCCCCTTCGTCCAGCAGGGCGGTTGCGAGCGAGTGCCTGAGCACGTGGGGGGATTTCCTCCCGCTGATGCCTTCCCGGCCTTGCAATTCCGTCTTCACCGCCCGGTCCACGTAGGCCGGATAAAGGGGATGGCCTTTCTCCGTGACCAGAAGCGGCGCGCCTGAGGGTCTGGGACCCCCTGCCATTGAACTTGCTGCTTGTAAATATAAGGAAATTTCCTGACTTAACGAAAGAATAAGGGGAATTTCACGCATTTTGTCCCCTTTTCCGCGTACGCGCAAAGTCTGGCGCTGCGCGTCCACGCTGCCCACTTCCAGGGCCACCAGCTCGGAGCGTCGGATGCCGGTCCCGTACAGGAGCGAGACAATCAGACGGCGGAGCCTGCGCCGGTACAGCTCCACGGCGGTTTTGTCGGAGGGGCCCAGCTGCAGCAGCAGCGAGAGCGTATCCTCCCCTGCATCGGCGCGGGTGGCCTCCAGGTAGGATTCCAGGGATTTTTCCGTGTAGTATTCCGGCAGGCGTTTCTCCATTTTGGGGCGCCGGACCGTCCGTACGGGGTTGGCGCCCAGCTTCCCGTTTTTCACCAGAAAGAGGCAGAAGCCGCTGAGGGCGCTCATGTGCAGATGGACGGTGCGGGGCTTCAGGCCGCGGTCGATGAGGGCGGCTTCCCACTGCCGGATGCGGGAAGGGATGAGGTCTTCCGTGCCGACAGATGCTTCGCCGACAGATTCTTCGCCGACAGATTCTTCGCTTCGCTCAGAATGACAGAAGAGGGCGAAGTCTTCCAGGGCCCGCCGGTACAGCTCCTGCGTCCGGGGCGAGTACCGCCGGACATCCCTGAGATACGCGATATAGGCTTCCGTTTCCGTCATGCTGAATCTTTCGGCACCAGCCCCAGCTCCGCCGCCCTTTCCCGCATGAAGGCATCGGCGGCCTGGAAGGTATAGGGGATTTCCCCGTCCAGCACGGCATTCTTCACCATTTCCTTCAGCTGGCCGATGGTGTTGCAGGGCTCCAGGCCGAAGAGATCCATGATGTAGTCGCCCGTGATGGGGTTCTTCCAGTTGCGGATTTCGTCCTTCGCCTCCACCTGGGCCATCTTGGCCTTCACCAGCTCGAAGTTGCGGCGCAGGCGGGCCACCTTTGCCGGGTTCTTGGAGGTGATGTCGGCATTGCACAGGAGCATGAGGTCGTCGATGTCGTTGCCGGCGTCGAACAGCAGGCGGCGCACCGCGCTGTCCGTCACTTCCTCGTCCACCAGCGCGATGGGCCTCAGATGCAGGTTCACCAGCTTCTGGACGTACTTCATTTTCTCGTTCAGGGGCATGCGGAGCCGTTCGAAGATTTTGGGGACCATCCGGGCGCCCACCACCTCGTGACCGTGGAAGGTCCAGCCCTGGCCGGGCACATAGCGCTTGCAGGCGGGTTTGCCGACGTCGTGCAGCAGGGCCGCCCAGCGGAGCCACAGGTTGGGCGCCGTGCGGAGGGAGGCGTTGCCGTCGGCATCGTAGTCCTGCAGGCACCCCTGGCCGATGGCTTCCTGCTCAAAGCGGGAGACGTTGTCCACCACCTGCAGGGTGTGGGTGAAGTTCTCTTTATGTCCCTTTCCGTCAACCGTTTCCACACCCTTCAGCTTACTGATCTCCGGCAGGAACTGCGGCAGCAGACCGGTATCTTCCATCAGCTGGAAGGCCCGGGAGGGGCTGGCGGTAAGCAGCATCTTGTTCACCTCCTCCACAATGCGTTCCCGGGAGAGGATCTGCAGCCGGGGCGCCATGGCGCGCAGGGCCGACAGGGATTCCGGGACGATGGTGAAAGGATGCTCCGGGGTGCTGAGCTGGGCGGCGAAACGGATGGCGCGGAGCATCCGCAGGGGGTCGTCGGAGTAGGTTTCTGCCGGATCCAGCGGGGTGCGGATAATGCCTGCGGCCAGGTCCCGGATGCCGCCGAAAGGGTCCACCAGGGCGCCGTAATCTTCTTCCTGCAGGCTGAAGGCCATGGCGTTGATGGTGAAATCCCGCCGCAGCTGGTCTTCTTCCAGGGTTCCGTCTTCCACCACCGGCTTCCGGGAGCCCCGGTTGTAACTTTCCTTGCGCGCCCCCACAAACTCCACTTCCATGCCATGGTAGCGCAGCATAGCGGTGCCGAAGTTGCGGAATACGCTCACCCGGGCGTGGGTCTTGGCGGCCACCGCCTCGGCCAGGGCGATGCCGGGGCCCACGGCGTCCGGTCCGGCCGAGGAGCTTCCCTCCACCACAATGTCTATGTCCTTGTTGGGCCGCCCCAGAAAGCAGTCCCGTACGAAGCCCCCTATCACGAAGGCCCGCAGGCCCAGCTCCCGGGCTGTCCCGCCAACCAGCCTGAACACCGGATGGTCCAAATATCCTTCCGTTATCGTCATCTCCTTTCAGCTATCCTTGGCCCGGCGAAGCACCCCCCGCCATTTCCTCCCACAGGGGGGCCTTCTGCATGAACGCCCAGCCATCGGCCTTGCGCTCAAACAAATAGGTCTTGAGGCCGTTTGTGATGGCTATATATTTCACATTCAGTTCATTATTATATCTTAGCGCTTGGTCGGCCACTTCCTGGCACAAGACCACTTCCGGTCTTTTGCACTCCACCACCATCAGGGGGGCGGCGTCCCGGCCATACACCACAATATCGGCCCGGTACCGCTTGGCCCCGTACTTCAGGGACACTTCCGACCCCATCATGTGCTCCGGCACGCCCAGATCCTGGTGCAGGACGGAAATGAACCATTGGCGCACCTGCTCCTCCGGCGTGTTGCGGACGCTCCTGCGCCGCAGCGGGTCCCATATATAGTCGCTTTCCACGGCCCAAATTTACCTTTTTTCCCGCGCTTTTGCAAATGCTCCTTTTTTGCTAACTTTGGGGCATGAAAGCGACAAAACTCATTCTGGCTTTGCTGCTGCTGGGTGCGGCAGGGGCCCCCATCCGGGCGCAGAACCGGATTCCATATAGCAACAAATGGCTGAACAACAACGAAGTAGCCTTTTCCTACGACGGCTCTTTCACCGATGCCTTTACCATCAATACCCGGGGCAACAAATGGAAAAAGACAGAAGGGGTACAGGCACCCGAAAAGTATGCCGATTTCCCCATCCGGCCGGAAGGCGCCGTCAACCTCACTTATTCGCCGGATTCCACCCGGCTGGCCTTTACCCGGGACAATGACCTCTGGGTGGCCGACATTGCCAGCGGGGAGCAGACCCGTCTCACCTTCGACGGCTCGGAAACCATCCTGAACGGCTATGCCAGCTGGGTCTATTACGAGGAAATCCTGGGCCGGCCTTCCCGCTACCGCGCCTTCTGGTGGAGCCCGGACAGCCAGACCATCGCCTTCTACCGCTTCGACGACACCCTGGTGCCCATGTTCCCCATCTATTCTCCCTTCGGCCAGGACGGGAGCATCCGCCGCACCCATTATCCCAAGGCCGGGGAGCACAATCCGGAGGTCCGCATCGGCTTTGCCCACCTTTCCGACGGCCACATCAGCTGGGCCGATTTCGACGAAAAGGAAGACCAGTACTTCGGCATCCCCTTCTGGGGGGCCGACAGCCGCACTTTCTACGTGGCCCGCGAACCCCGTATCCAGCAGACGCTGGACCTGTACGCCGTGAACGCGGAAGACGGCAGCAAGAAAGCCATCTACCACGAGCAAGTGCCCACCTGGCTGGACTGGATGGAAGGCATGCTCTTCGGCCGGGACGGCCTGTACATGGTGCGCAGCTTCGAGACCCGCTGGCAGCAAATCTACTTCCTTAGCTACGACGGGACGCAGCTTAAGCGCCTCACGGACGGCCCCAACTGGCGGATAACCCTGGAAAGGGCCGAGCCCGACGGCACCGTCTATTTCACTGCCGAACGGGATTCCCGTGTGCGGAGCGCCCTGTACAAAGTGGACCGGAAAGGGGTGATATCGGCCCTGACAGACCCGGCCCTGCATGTCCAGGGCGTGTCTTTCGCCCCGGACGGGAAGCATTTCACAGCCGTCACGTCCAACCTGCAAACCCCGCCCCGGCTGGCCGTCTACGACACCTCCCGTCCGGAGAAATCCTATACGGTTGCCGCCGAGGAAAGAACGGAAGGTGTTGTGGGAGAGGTGGTTACTATAACAGTGGACAGCCTGGAACTGCCGGGCGTCATCTATTATCCCCAGGGCTTCGACCCGTCGCGGCAGTACCCGGTGCACGTGGACATCTATGGCGGCCCCGACATTCCCCTGGTGTATGACCGCTGGACGCCGCCTTCGCGTTACGAGTGGTACTCCAGGGAGGGTATCATAGAACTCATTGCCGACTGCCGCGCCTCCGGACACAATGGCCGGGCCGGCACCGACGCCGTGTACAGGCGGCTGGCCGGCGTGGAAGTTTCCGACTTCGTGGAATGGGCCAGATGGCTGCAAAGCCTCCCTTATGTGAAGGCCGACAAAATTGGCGTAGAGGGCTTCAGCTTCGGCGGAACCATGACCACCCTGCTGGTTGCCACCGCCTCCGACTACTACCATTACGGCATTTCCGGCGGCGGCGTGAACGACTGGATGCTGTACGACACCCACTACACGGAGCGCTTCATGTCCACCCCCCAGGACAATCCGGAAGGCTATGCCGAAACCCGCGTCCTGGACCGGGTCGCGCCCTATCCCGCCAAGGTGGGCCGGAGCGACGGATCCGTCATGCTCAAACTCACCCACGGCACCGGCGACGACAACGTCCACTTCCAGAACACGCTGCAGCTGATCGATGCGCTGCACAGGCAGGGGGCCGACTTCGAATTCATGATCTATCCGGACGGCATGCACGGCTACCGCGGCTACCAGGGCGCCCACTTCCAGGCGTCCAACCAGGCCTTCTGGCTCAAATACCTGAAAGGGGAATGACGCCCGGGCCCGAAAGGGCCTTTCGCCGGCGGCACTCACTCAGGCAAACAGCGTGTCCGGGAAATTCACCAGATACACCTTCTCCACGGCCCGGGTGAGGGCGGTGTACAGCCATTTGACGTCGTCCCCCACCAGAAACTCCTGCCAGAAGGGATTGTCCACAAACACGCACTTCCACTGGCCGCCCTGGGCCTTGTGGCAGGTGATGGCCGATGCATACTTGATTTGCAGCGCATTGAAAAAAGGGTCGGACCGGACGGCCTCGTAGCGCTTTTTCTTGGTGGGCAGGTGGGCATAGTCGGCCAGCAGCCCCTGATAGAGGGCGTTGGACTGCTCATACCCCAGGGAGGGCGACTCGGAGGAAAGCGTGTCCAGCAGCACCTTCATTTCCAGCTCCTGGTTGCCGTAGTCCGGGAAGGCCAGGCAGGCATCGGCAAAATGGAGCCCGTAGCGCTCTTCGTAATGGCGGATCCACACCAGGCGGGCCATGTCCCCGTTGGCAATGTAGTCCGTTCCCTCCAGGCCGGAGACATAGCAGTTTTTCACAATCATCAGCTTGTCGTCCCGCACCAGCTGCTCTTCCCGGTACAGGACCTGGGTGCGGATGCCGGCGTTGTAGCGGTTGGCCCGCCTGTTGGAACGGCACAGCACCACCACTTCTTCCTCGCCGTAGCGGGTATAGGCGTCGGAGAGGGTTTCCAGCAGCTCTCCCCCGCCCAGGCGCACGATGTCCGGGAAACCCGCGACGGACAGTCCCAGCTCCGGAAGGCCCAGAGCGCCGTCCATGGCCGGAAGCACGGAACGGAGCCGCGTGGCGTTCTGCAGGATGCCGGACCCGGCCGCCTGCCGGACCACGGTGGTGAGATGGGCAAAGGACACCCCGCCAAAGAGCGAAACATAGTCCCGCGACAGGGCCGGGGAAGCGTCCAGGCCCACGGGAGGCAGCTGCGCGTCATCCCCTATGAGCACCAGCTTGCACTCCAGCCCGCTCCGGACAAACTGGACCAGGTCTTCCAGCAGGTTGCCGGAGCCGAAGGCGCCGCCCTTCCCGGGCGTGTCAATCCCTATCAGCGACACCTCGTCCACTATGAACAGGGCGCCGCGGGCCTTGTTGTAGGAAAGGGAGAACTGCCCGTAGCCGTCGGCTCCCACGCTCTTTTGCCGATAAATGTGCTTGTGGATGGTGGAAGCGGGCTTTCCGGCATAGAGGGAAAGCACCTTGGCGGAACGGCCGGTGGGCGCCAGCAGCACGCAGGGCACCTCCAGCTGGGCCATGACGCCGATGACCGAGGCCACCGCCGTGGTCTTCCCTGTTCCCGCATAGCCGTTCACCACCAGGATGTCGCCGTCGTCGGTGGTAAGGAAGCGGGCCAGCTGCCGGAGCAGGCGGTCCTGGCAGGGCGTGGGACCGTAGGGAAACCGCCGGAGGAATTCCTGGTAAAGAAATGCGCCGCTTTCCATCACTTCCGGTGGAAAATGCTGTAGAAGACCGCGAAGACGGGATAAATCTCCACACGGCCCAGGAACATGTCGGCCGTGAAGATGAATTTGAGGGCCGTGGGCTCGGCATTGTAGTTGCCCATGGCGCCGATGGTGCCGATGGAGGGCCCCACGTTGGTGAGCGAGGCCAGCGTCCCGGTAAGGGCATGCCCGTTGGGGTCTCCCAGCACCAGGCACAGGATGGTGGAAATGCCGATGAGCAGGAAGAAGAGGGCGATGTACAGCACGTGGGGATAGATTTCCTCGTCCCGCAGCACACGCCGTCCCATGCGCACCTCGAAGATGGCCGACGGATACAGCGCCTTCTGGATTTGCATGTGGATGGCCTTGAACAGCACCAGCACCCGGTCCACCTTGAGACCGCCCGTGGGGGAACCCGCGCAGCCGCAGATAAGGCTCACCACAATGAGCATGAAGCTGGGCAGGACGGGCCAGGACGCATTGTCGCAGACGCCAAAGCCGGTGGACGAAGCGTAGCTGACCACGTTGAACGTCCCGTCCAGGAAGGCACGGCCCCAACTCAGATCGGCCGACTGCAGCTTGAGGGAGAAGGAAGTGATGAGCGAAATGACCGCCAGTCCCAGGACATAGAAGCGCAGGATGCTGTTTTTAAGCGGCCGGAAGGTGCGGTTCACCAGGGCCATGAACAGCAGGCCGAAATGGACGGATGCCAGGAACATGAACACGATGGTCACCACCGAAATGAGCGGCGAGCCGAACGCGCCGATGGAAAGGTTCCGCGAAGAGAAGCCGCCGGCCGCACACACGCTGAAGGCATGGCAGGCGGCGTCGAAAACGGACATCCCGCACAGCAAGAAGCTCAAGAAAGAAGCGGCGCACAGGCCCAGATACACGTAGGCGAAGATATAGACCGTCCGGTTGGCCCGGCTGCGGTAGTCGTCCCTGGAGAGGGAGGAAATTTCCATGTTGGTGAGCCGCAGCCGCACAGGAGAGGAGTTGGGGATGATCAGGAGCAGGAACACCACGACGCCCAAGCCCCCGATAAAGTGGGTGGACGCCCGCCAGAACACCAGGCTCCGGGGCAGCGACTCGATGTCTTCCAGGATGGTAGCCCCGGTGGTAGTGAAGCCGGAAACGCTTTCAAACCAGGCATTTACCACAGTAAAAGGGCCACCCCACAGGGCGTAGGGCAAGGCGCCGAAGATAAAGGACAGCAGCCAGGACAGGAAGATGATCATGTAGCCGTCCTTGAGGGTAATCTGCCCCGCCTTGCGAACGAAGATGAAGGGGAAGATGCCGACGATGAAGGTAAGGGAGAAACTGATGAGCAGGGGCGCCAGGGCACTGTCCTTCCCGTCCAGCAGCGAAACCGCCACCGACAGGAGCATGAACAGGGCGCTGACCAGCAGGGCCAGACCCACGTTTCTGGATATGACCTTCAGGTTCATGGAAGCGCTTCGGTTGAATCCTGGTTGAATTCCCTGGGGGCCGGTCCGCTGCGTTCGCGGTATTCGGCCAGGCGGCGGCGGGTCTGGCGGGTCTCCTCCGTGAGTTCGGAGATTTCCGTGTTAAGGTCGGCCAGCTGGTCGTCCCCTTCCAGGTTGTAACTGTATTTGTGCTTGTAACTCCGGAAGTTCCGGAGGCCTTCCAGCATCTTGTAGATGGGATTCACGTAGTTGGACAGGATGAAATACATGAGCAGGAACACCAGGAGGATGCCCACCAGCACGGCCACCGTACTGGGGATGATGCTCCGGTACAGGCCGCTGTCGAAGTCTTCCGAATTCTGCTGGAGTTCCTGGTACATGGCTCCGCTTAGCGTGTCCAGATAGCCCCGCATGCGGCCGTAAAGCGGCTGGAGACGCTCGAAGTACCAGTCCCGCGTGTCGATGAAGGTGGACTGCAGCACGTCCGTCAGTTCCGTGGAGGCCAGCATGTAGGCCGAGTAGGCATACAGGACGGAATCGGCCATGGGGGCCGAGCTGATGCCCACCGAGGAGGACTGGAGCGAGTCGCAGCGGGACAGGAAGGAGGCGCGGTCGAATTCCGGCAGCGCCGACACGGACTCGTCCCCGATGACGGCCAGTATCTGCATGTTGTACGAATCTACGGCGTCCTGCAGTTCCTGGGCAATGTGGATGTTCCGGATATCCTCTGCAATGAGGGTGGACACATAGGTGGACATGCGGCGGTACTCCAGCATGGAAATGACGCTGGACAGCAGCAGTACCACGGCAATGGCGCTTAGCGACAGGGTCATCTTCATCCGGAGCGACAGGCGGAACCCGCTCCACCATTTTTTTAACCTTTTGAACATAAATGCAAACTTACACAAAAATCTTGGATTTTTACGCCAGTGGGTACAAAAAACAGGTTCACTTTGCAGACATCACCACAGCCGATACAGATACCATAAGACAACTTCGCAGGTCACCCGGTTTCTGGTCAATATTTCAAAAGCGCGAAATTTTAATAATTTTATTAAATACCCGCTAATTATTGAAATAATTTTATTAAATTTGCGAAAACAAAAAGAAAGAGCCATGAGAGAGACGTTCCTGGAGAAGAAGGACAATAAGAATTCTCTTCTCAAGAAAACCATCCTATATCTAAGCATCGAGCAGGGAGAGCACAGCATCGCCGCCCTCAGCGATGCCATCGGCGCTTCCGTACCCACCGCCACCAAGCTCATCGGGGAACTGATAGACGAAGGGTTCATGGTGGACATGGGCAAATCCGGCACTTCCGGCGGACGCCGCCCGTCCATCTACGGCCTGAATCCGGAGGCCGGCTACTTCATCGGCGTGGACATCCGGAACTCCCACGCCACCATTGCCGTCACGGACTTCAAGGGCAGCCTGCTCTCCTTCAAGGACGATATCCCCTTCCGGATGGAACGGAACGAGGAAGCCGTGCACCGCATTGCCGCCATGCTCCGCAGCTTCTTCCGGGAAGAGAACATCGAATGGAACAAGGTGATGGGGCTGGGCATCAGCATCCCGGGCCGCGTCAATCCGGTCACGGGCTACAGCAACAGCTATTCCTTCGACGAGCACCGCACCATCGGCAGCATCCTGGAAGACGAGCTGGGCGTCCACGTGGTGCTGGAGAACGACTCCCGCGCCATGACCTACGGCGAATACCTGGGCGGCGTGGGCAAGGAGAAGAACGTGCTCTTCGTGAACGTAAGCTGGGGCCTGGGCATGGGCATGGTGCTGGGCGGAAAGCTGTATTACGGGACATCCGGATACAGCGGGGAGTTCGGCCATTTCCCCCTGCTGGACAACGGCCAGATGTGCCGCTGCGGCAAGATCGGCTGCCTGGAAACCGGCGCATCCGGGTCGGCCCTGGTGCGCATGATCGGGGAGAAGCTCAAGGCCGGGCGGGCCTCGTCCCTGGCCGGAAAATACCGCTCCGAAGGCCGCGTGAACCTGAACGACATCTTCGAGGCCATCCGCAACGAGGACATCCTGGCCATCGAAATGGTAGAAAAGCTGGGGACCAACCTGGGCAAGGGCCTGGCGGGACTCATCAATATCTTCAATCCGGAACTGGTGGTCATCGGCGGAAAGGTGGCCGTGGCGGCCGGCGACTACCTCATGCTGCCCATCCGTACTGCCGTCAAACGGCATGTGCTCAACATTGCCAACCAGGACACCACCATCAAAATCACGGACCTGAAACGGACCGCGGCCCCCATCGGCGCAGCCCTCCTGGTAAGAAGCCGAATCCTTGGAATCCTGTAAAAGTATGCCTCATGTTTCCCTCCGCGGCGGCCAGATGCCGTCGTCCCCCATCCGCAAACTGGCCCCGCTGGCCCGCGCTGCCAAGGAGCAGGGGGTAAAAGTCTATCACCTGAATATCGGCCAGCCGGACCTCCCCACCCCGCAGAAGGGCCTGGACGCCCTGAAGCACGTTACGCGCAAAACCCTGGAATACAGCCCCTCGGAGGGCTATGCCAGTCTCCGGGAAAAGCTTGCCCTCTACTACCGTCAGCTGGGCATCGGGCTCTCTCCGGAAGAGATCATCGTCACCACGGGCGCCTCGGAGGCCATCCTGTTCGCCTTCATGGCCTGCCTGGACCCGGGCGAGGAAATGATCATGATGGAGCCGGGGTATGCCAACTACATCTCCTTCGCCAACACCGCCGGCATCCGGGTGCGTCCCGTCACCTCCACCCTGGAGGAGGGCTTCGCCTTGCCGCCGGCCGAGGCGTTCGAGCAGGCCATCACCCCCGCCACCCGGGCCATCCTGCTGTGCAACCCGTCCAACCCCACCGGCTATGTCTATACCCGGGAAGAACTCCTGAAAATCAAGGAAATTGTCCTGCGGCACAATCTGTTCCTCTTTGCCGACGAAGTCTATCGGGAGTTCATCTACAACGGGGAACCCTTCCTGAGCACCCTGTCCCTGGGCATGGACGAAAACGTGGTGATGATAGATTCCGTGAGCAAGCGCTACTCGGAATGCGGCATCCGCATCGGCATGGTGGTCACCCGCAACCGGGAAGTGCGGGAAACGGTGATGAAGTACTGCCAGGCGCGCCTGAGTCCGCCGCTGCTGGGCCAGCTGGTGGCCGAGGCCTCCATCGAGGACGCCGAAGCGTACCTGCAGGCCTGCCACGACGAATACAAGGCCCGGCGGGACTTCTTCATCGAGGGGCTGAACCGGATTCCAGGGGTGGTCTCCCCCATGCCCCAGGGCGCCTTCTATACCGTGGCCTCCCTGCCCGTGGACGATGCCGAGGACTTCTGCCGCTGGCTGCTCACGGACTTCCGCCTGGACGGAGAGACGGTGATGATGGCCCCGGCAGCCGGATTTTACAGCAATCCGGCCCTGGGACGCAAACAGGTCCGTCTGGCCTATGTCCTGAAGATTGAAGACCTGCAGCGCTGCCTGGTGCTGCTGGAAGAAGCGCTGAAGCAGTACCCTAACGGGCAAGCCGGCTGATCAGGTCGTTGCCCAGGGCCTCCTTGGCCTGGATGTGGTCCAGCACGGCCGTCACGAAGGAATTGGACTCGAAGTCGCCCCGCACCTCCGAAAAGTCGTGCTCCTTGTCTTCCTTGGTGCCGTCTGCGCCGAAGCCGGTCATGGCCGCCAGGTTGAATTCCTTGCGGGCATCCTCGTACAGGTCCCGGTCCAGCCCGATGACGGCTTCTTTCCACTGTTCTACGATATCCCGGACCTGCCCGGCCGTAATGGTCTCCAGCGGGTAGCCGAAGAAGTCCCCGAACTTGTCGTAGGCCCAGGTCCACTCGTACTCGTAATAGTGCGCATGCATGTCCTGGAAGTCCGCTGCGAGGCCCTGGAGATCCACCTCCGAGGCGGTAACCTTTTCCAGGAGCCCGTCCACGGCCGACTTGGGGGCAATGAGGCCGCTGACATCTACCCACAGCCCCGTCCCCACCGGGGTGGAAGGCTTGAGCAGGGCGCGGATCTGCTGGTCCGACGCACCCTGGGGCATATCCTTGAGCCGGGTGATGATGGAGTTGCCCAGGAATTTGGTGATGGCAGTCCGGTAATAGCGGAGGCCGTTCTTGAGCGAGCTGTTGCGGATTTTGGTGCTGTGGTAGGAATAGATGTCCGACAGTTCTCCGGAAGAATACTGCAGGTTCTGCAAGAGCTTGATGCCCTTGAGCATCTTTTGGATGGTGTAGGGGCTCAGGAGGTTGTAATTGATGCAGTCCAGGCGGTCCGGGTCTTTCCGGGCGTCCCGCTTGGGCCACTTCTGGGCGTCCCGCACCGTTCCCACGCTCCGGATGTTCACGCCCGGTACCAGGTAGGTGGTGTTCTGCTGCTCAATGAGGTAGGAAAACGGCAGATTGGTGGTGTCCGAATGGGTGACGTGGCGTCCCATGACCAGGGAGAAGGCGCCGATGCGGGAGGGCCACAGCACGTAGGAGTCCGAGGCGGTCTTGGACCCCCGTTCCAGCACGCCCTGGTGGATGGGCCCCAGCTTGTACATGTGGTTGCTCTGGTTGGAGCCGCTGCCGGCGTTCATGAAGGAGAACATGCCGGCTATCAGGAGGGTGCTCTTGTGGTGCGTGACGGTGAACGGGCCGGCAAAGATGGCGCAGGCTTCCCCGTTCTCTTCCTGGCAGTTGCTGAAAAACAGGGAATCCGATGCGCTGTAGCCGTGTCCCATGTGGCAGCACTGGCCCACGAAGCAGCGCTCCAGGGTGGTGTTGTCCGTGACGGAGGATCCGCTGCAGATGATGAAATCGTCGGCGATGACCCCGTGGCCGATGGAAACCTTGGCGGTGAGGTTGCTGTTCACACTGCCGTTCTGCAGGCGGCTTACCCCGAAAATGTCGGCCCCGTCGCCGATGCGGACCCCGCGGATGTAGCGGGTGTTGCGGATGGAGACCTGGTTGCCGATGTAGCCCATGGTGGAGGTGTGCTGCCGGGCATAGTCGTCTATGAGGGCGTTGAGCCGGGCGATGAGTTCCGGCCGGTGGCGGTACATGGCCAGCACGTAGGCGGTCTGGGCGCTCAGGCGGTCGTAGATTTTCACCTCCCGGCCGCCGGTTTCGTTAAGCACAGACACTTCCACACCGTTGCCGAAACGGCATTCTCCCTCGCAGAGAATGATGTCCACGTTTTCGATATACGTGTTGCTGCCGATGTTGTAGTTGGCAATGTAGTCCGTAATGTTCTCTACCAGGGTGTCGTCCCCCACCGTCACGTTGTGCAGGGTGGCGTTCCGGAGGCCGGAGTGTTTTTTGATGCCGCCGGAGAGGGTGATGTCGGCTTGGAAGCGGCCGAAACGGACATGTCCGGAGAAACGGACGTTACGGATGTACTGGAGGGAATCCGGATCCGAGGTCTCTACGGTGGACCAGTCGTCCGACTTGCAGCCCCGGTTCTCCAGATACTGGATTTCCGATGCGGTTAAAGGTCTGTAATCCATACGGTCTGAATAATTGGTATTTTGCAAATATAGACATTTTTTCCGTATCTTTGTACTTTGGAAACATTTATGGAATTCATGCAGCGAGCAGTAATAACGGGCATGGGCATCTGGTCCTGTCTGGGAAACACCCTGGACCAGGTCCGGGACGCCCTCTATGAAGGATCCTCCGGCATTGTCCTGGACCCGGAGCGCAAGGCCATGGGCTTCCGTTCCGGCCTCACCGGCGCCGTTCCCAAGCCGGAACTGAAGGGGGAACTCCCCCGCTCCCAGCGGGTTTACATGCCGGAGCCGGCACAGTATGCCTACTGCGCCACGCGCGACGCCCTCCGGCATGCCGGGATCGGCCAGGACTACCTGGACAGCCACCAGGTGGGCCTGCTGTACGGGAACGACAGCACGGCCGAGGCGGTGTACAACTCCATTGCCAAAATTGTGGAGAAGAAGGACACCATGCTCTGCGGAAGCGGGGCCATCTTCCAGTCCATGAACTCCACCGTCACCATGAACCTGGGCGTCATCTTCCACCTCAAGGGCATCAACCTTACGGTTTCCGGCGCCTGTGCCAGCGGCTCGCACGCCATCGGCCTGGGGGCCCTGCTCATCCAGAACGGGCTGCAGGAAATGGTGGTTTGCGGCGGTGCGCAGGAGGTGAACATGGCGGCTACCGGCTCGTTCGACGGCATTTCCGCCTTCTCCCTGCGGGAAAGCAACCCGGCCGCAGCCAGCCGGCCCTTCGACCGGGACCGCGACGGGCTAGTCCCCAGCGGAGGCGCCGCCACCGTCATCCTGGAAAGCTATGAATCGGCCCGGCGGCGCGGGGCCCCCATCCTGGCCGAAGTGCTGGGATACGGTTTCTCGGCCAACGGAGACCACATCTCCTCCCCCAACGTGGACGGCCCGGCCCGGTCGCTGGAAATGGCCATCCGCCGCTCCGGCGTTTCCCTGCAGGAAATCGGCTATGTGAACGCCCACGCCACATCTACCCACGTGGGAGATGCCAACGAGGCCAAGGCGCTCCTGCGCGTCCTGGGGGAAAAGACGGTTCCCATCACATCCACCAAATCCCAGACGGGGCACGAAATGTGGATGGCAGGAGCCTCGGAGGTCATTTATTCCATCCTCATGATGAAAGGCGGCTTCGTGGCCCCCAATATCAATTTCGAACACCCGGACGAAGATTCCTGCCACCTGTGGATTCCCGCCACCCGGCTGGAGAGGCACTTCGACACCTTCCTGTCCAATTCCTTCGGTTTTGGCGGCACCAATTCCACCCTCGTCATCCGCAATGCCTGAGGCCGTCGTCATTGGTTCCGGACTGGGAGGGCTGCTGTGCGGCACCATCCTGGCCCGCCACGGCTACGCGGTGACCGTGCTGGAGCGCGGCCCTCAGACGGGCGGCTGCCTGCAGTCGTTCGTGCGCGGGGGCATCCGTTTCGACACGGGCTTCCATTCGGTGGCCGCCCTGGCCCCGGGAGAACCGCTGTACCGGGTTTTCCAGCCGCTGGGGCTCCTGCAGCTGCCCTGGAGGAAGGTGGCCACCCCGGACGAGGTGGTGGTCGGCGGCGTTTCGCATGCCCTGCCCCGGCCCGCGGACGTACCGGTGCTCTCCAGCCTGAAGGCGCTGGCCTACGATATCGGCACCCATTTCCCGGAAGAGGTCTCGGTGGGCGCCGTGCAGTGGCTGGAGGCCGCGGGAGCGGATCCACGCATCCTGCTGGGCCCCACCCTGCGTCTGCAGTCCCCCCTCTCGGAAGTTTCCCTGCACGAATATGCGCACATTGCCTACCATTTCATGAACGGGAGCTGGCGGCTGGACGGCGGAGGCCAGGTGCTGGCACAGGCCCTGGAACAGGATATCCTACGGCGGGGCGGCCGGGTGCTCACCCGGAAGGAGGCGGTGGAGATTGCTCCCCTGCCCGGCGGCATCTGCCAGGTGCGCTGCAGCGACGGCAGCTGCTTCCAGGGAACGGTGGTTTCCGACATCCATCCCCGAGAAACCGCCGCCATGGTAAAGCCGGGGCTCCGTCACTCCTACCTCAGGCGACTGGCCATCCTCAGAAACGGCGGGGGCATTTTCACCGTCTATATCAAACTGAAAGAAAAACAGATACGCTATATCGACCACGCCATTTCCATCGAGGGGACGCTCCTGCACTTCGGGCTCTCCGACGAAGCGGGCTATGCCCTTTCGCTGGACCTGATGACCCACGTGGACGGCCCCGTCACAGACCGGGAGGCCCTGGCGAAAGCATGCATCTCCCGGGCAGAGGGACGGATTCCGGGTCTGGAAGCGGCGGTGGAAGCGTTCTGGACCAGCACGCCGGACACCTGGCGGCGCTATACCGGTACGCCGGACGGATCGGCCTACGGCATCCTGAAACAGCACACCCGGCTGAGCCTGTGCGTGGTGTCTCCCCGTACCCCGCTCCCGGGGCTCTTCCTCACCGGACAGAACCTGGGGCTCCACGGTGTCCTGGGGGTCAGCTATTCGGCCGTCCGCACCTGCTCGGTTATCCTGGGGGCCGACAAGATTAACCAAATGTTTGACTTTTCGCAATGAACAAGTACTACGCACTGGTCACCGGCGGAAGCCGGGGCATTGGCAGGGCCATCTGCCAGCAGCTTTACCGGATGGGCTACGAAGTCCTGGTGAACTATGTTTCCAACAGCGCCGCCGCCCAGGAGACGCTCTCGTCCCTGGACGGGCACGGAGAACTGCTGCGCTTCGACGTGGCCGATGCCGATGCCGTGAAAGCGGCCCTGGAGGGCTGGCAGGCCGCCCATCCGGACGACTATATAGAGGTCCTGGTGAACAACGCCGGCATCCGCCGCGACAACTTGCTGATCTGGATGGACCCCCTCGAGTGGCAAAGTGTCCTGGATACCAGTCTGAACGGCTTCTACAACGTGACACGCGCCGTCCTGCAGCCCATGCTGCTGCACAAGTTCGGCCGCATTGTGAATGTGGCATCCCTAAGCGGCATCAAGGGGCTGCCCGGCCAGACCAATTACGCGGCCGCCAAGGGCGGACTCATTGCCGCCACCAAGGCCCTGGCCCAGGAAGTGGCCCGCAAAAAAGTGACAGTCAATGCCGTAGCCCCCGGGTTCATCCGCACCGACATGGTGGAGGGCCTGGACGAGTCCGCGCTCAAGAAAGACATCCCGGCCGCCCGCTTCGGGGACCCGGAAGAGGTGGCGGCCCTGGTGGGCTTCCTCTGCTCCAAAGAGGCCTCCTACATCACCGGCGAGGTCATTTCCATCAACGGCGGCCTTTACACCTGACACAAACGAAGGAGGCCGGGCGTCTTGCGACGTCCGGCCTCCCGAAAAACCGCGGCTACCTACTCTCCCAACTGGTGGGTCAGTACCATCGGCGATGGTGAGCTTAACTTCTCTGTTCGGAATGGGAAGAGGTGGATCCTCACCGCTATAACCACGGCAGTATAGTACTTGAGAGAATATCTCAGATTCTTCGCTTGCGCTCAGAATGACATGACATCAGGCAAAGCACC
>FLNY01001743.1_pt1 | contig 32413 bp, 23 predicted proteins | sample 1140381 | NCBI WGS metagenome assembly FLNY01 (sample SAMEA3878172, study PRJEB12797) | bioreactor metagenome | biome: Moose rumen | place: Sweden | collected 2011-10 | reverse complement strand
CTATGACTTCTTGCGGAAGTGATGCAGAAGTACAAAAGTATCATCCTTGAAATAGAAGAATAGGCGTCGTCGTTGACATCAGTGATGTGAAAAATTAAAATGAAACCAAGATGAGAAGGGGGATATTTGAGGGCTTTAGCCAAAGTCAAAATATCAAAAATGCTGCACTAATGGGGGAGGTGCATATGGGGATTTTAGTTAAGGACGTTTTGGGGATATTTCCCGGAAAAGGGGAAGAAGAATTTTCTACTTACAAAACTGATGTGTATATCGAAGGGGACAGGATAGCAGGCATAGGCAGTCAGCCTGATGGATTTAAGGCAGACGTGACCATAGATGGTACAGATAAGCTGATAACTCCGGGCCTTATTAATGCACATACACATTCATATATGGCGTTTATGCGCAACTGCGCAGACGATCTTTCTTTTATGGATTGGCTTTTTGGCCGCATTGATCCCATTGAACAAAAGATGACAGATGAAGATGCTTATTGGGGAGCTTCTCTTGCAATTCTTGAGATGATTAAGAGTGGCACCACATGTTTTAATGATATGCAGATGAATATTCATCAGACTACTCGAGCTGTCAAGGAATCCGGTATGCGAGCTGTTATAAGCAGAGGCCTGGTGGGCAGTGGTAATGATGAAGCGGGGCAGATGAGGTTGCGTCAGGCCTACGAGGAACGAGATGCATTTAAGGATTGCAGCAGGCTGACCTTTCGCCTGGGACCTCATGCACCGTACACTTGCGATGAAGCATTCCTTAAAATTGTGGCTCAGGAGGCCAAAAGGGAGGGCATGGGTATTCACATGCATCTTTCAGAGAGCGTGACAGAGGTGGAGAACTGTAAAAAAGATTACGGCTGTTCTCCAATAGAGCTGGCTGAACGGTGTGGACTTTTTGAGGTTCCATTTATCGCGGCACACTGTGTACATGTGACTGATACCGATATTGATATCCTGAAAAAATATGATGTTAGTGTTGTTACCAATCCGGCCAGCAATATGAAACTGGGAAATGGTTTTGCGCCTATACCTGAGATGCTTGAAAAAGGCATCAATATCTGCATAGGTACAGATGGGGCGGCCAGCAACAATTCCCTTAATTTGATTCATGAGATGAGTCTGGTCACACTGATTCATAAGGGCACTCACAAAGATCCTCAGTGCGTCAGTGCTAATGATGCTTTTCGCTTTGCTACAATCGGAGGAGCTAAGGGTCTTGGACTTGAAAAAGAGATTGGCTCTATAGAGGTAGGCAAGAAGGCGGATTTGGCCATTTTTAACTTAAAGACACCTTCTATGTGGCCACTTAATTCTCCTCTTTCAGCATTGTCTTATTCTGCAAATGGAGCTGAGGCGGATACCGTAATCATAGATGGCGAGATAATCATGGAACAGGGCAAAGTCCTTACCATGGATGAAGAGCGCATATATCATGAGACAGCGAATATTATAAATAAATTTTAAACAGGAGGATAGGGCATGGCTAGTGAAATAAATGATATCAATCTGGCACCGAGCGGTGCGTTAAAAATCGCATGGGTAAAAAATCACTGCGATCTTTTGAGGACTTTGGAAGAAGAGTTTTCTAAGACAAGACCTTTTGAAAATATAACAGTGGCACTTTCTGTGCATCTTGAGGCAAAGACAGCATATCTGTGTAAGGTCCTAAAAGCGGGTGGCGCTAATATGTACGTGACCGGATCCAATCCTCTATCTACTCAGGATGATGTGGCGGCAGCTCTTGTGGCAGACGGTCTGGAGGTACATGCATGGTATGGATGTACTCCACAGGAATACGATCGGCATATCAAGGCAGTTCTTGAGGTAGGCCCACAGATTATCATAGATGATGGTGGCGACCTGGTACATATGATGCATACTGAGCTTACTGACCTTTTGCCTAAAGTTATAGGTGGTTGTGAGGAGACTACTACAGGTATATTGCGCCTGGAGTCTATGGCTCGTGAGGGCACACTTAAGTTTCCTATGGTCAAGGTAAATAATGCTCAGTGCAAGCATTTCTTTGATAACCGATATGGTACCGGTCAGTCGGTGTGGGATGGCATCAATCGTACCACTAACCTGATTGTCGCAGGTAAATATGTGGTTGTTGCCGGTTATGGCTGGTGCGGTAAAGGCGTTGCCATGAGGGCAAAGGGGCTTGGCGCTAAGGTCATAGTTACAGAGATTGATCCTGTAAAAGCAATAGAGGCTGTTATGGACGGGTTTGAAGTCATGCCCATGAAGGAAGCAGCAGCTATAGGAGATTTCTTCGTGACTGTCACAGGATGTGACAAAGTCATTGATGAAGAAGATTTTATGGAGATGAAGGACGGCGCTATTCTCTGCAACGCGGGGCATTTTGACTGTGAAATAGACATGGCGGGATTGCGGAAGCTGGCTACAAGCAGTGCTCCTCTTCGCAACAATATAACAGGCTATACACTGCCTAATGGTAAGACTCTGGCTGTACTGGGCGAGGGACGTTTGGTTAATCTTGCCTGCGGAGACGGCCATCCTGCAGAGATTATGGATATGAGTTTTGCCATACAGGCATTGTCTGCAAAATATCTGGTGGAGCATAAAGGGCAGCTGAACTCTAAGCTAATTGATGTCCCAGAGGAAGTCGATCGTGAAGTCGCTATTAAAAAGCTTCGTTTCCTTGGAAAAAAAATCGATACCCTCACCCCCGAACAGGAAGTATATCTGAATTCTTCTACCGGGGTGTAAGACGATTTTATAGGTTAAATCTTAAATAATTATTAATTATTAGCACTCGCGCTTGTTGAGTGCTAATTTTTGTGTTAAAACATAATTACAGTAATGATACGGGTGGAGGTGAGATTATGAACATCCAGAAATTTACACAAAAATCTATTGAGGCTATTAATGCCTGCGAAAAAATAGCCATGGATTATGGCAATCAGGAGATAGAGCAGGAACATCTGCTGATGGCACTGCTTAGGCAGGAGAATGGACTTATTCCTTCTTTGATCAGCAAGATGAATATAGATGTGGACCAGTTTGAAAATGCTGTAGATGCTGCTCTTCAGGCAAGGGTAAAGGTTCAGGGCGGAGACCTTAGAATCGGACAGCATCTCAATTATGTGCTGACATATGCCGAGGATGAGGCCAAGGCTATGAAGGATGCCTACGTGTCAGTTGAGCATTTGATGCTTGCTATGATTAAAAAGCCAAGCACACCTGTTAAGAATATTTTTAAGACCTTTGGTATTAGTAGAGATTCTTTTCTGGCAGTGCTTGCTACAGTCAGAGGCAATCAGTCCGTAAATACGGATAATCCCGAAGCCACCTATGATACCTTGGAGAAGTACGGCTATGACCTTGTGGAGCGCGCCAGAGAAAATAAGCTAGACCCTGTAATCGGGCGAGATGAGGAGATTAGAAATGTCATTCGTATTCTCAGTCGTAAGACAAAGAATAATCCGGTACTTATCGGTGAGCCCGGTGTTGGTAAGACGGCAGTGGTAGAAGGCTTAGCACAGCGTATAGTCAGAGGTGACGTGCCGGATGCCCTAAAAAATAAAAAAGTATTTTCTCTCGAAATCGGTTCAATGATTGCAGGTGCAAAATATCAGGGAGAATTTGAGGAAAGACTCAAGGCAGTGCTGGATGAAATCAAGAATTCAGACGGTGAGATTATTCTCTTTATAGATGAGTTGCATACTATAATCGGCGCCGGTAAAAATGGCAATGGCGGCCTGGATGCCGGCAATATGCTTAAACCTATGCTTGCCCGTGGAGAGCTGCATTGCATTGGCGCTACCACGCTTGATGAATATAGAGAATATATAGAAAAAGATGCGGCACTGGAGCGACGTTTCCAGCCTGTAATGGTAGATGAACCTACTGTTGAGGATACTATTTCAATTCTTCGTGGTCTCAAGGAAAGGTATGAGGTTTTCCATGGAGTAAAAATAACAGATGGCGCACTTGTAAGTGCTGCCACTCTTTCAAATAGATATATATCGGACAGATTTTTACCGGACAAGGCAATTGACCTGGTAGATGAGGCATGTGCTCTTATCAAGACAGAACTGGATTCTATGCCGGCAGAGTTGGATGAAATGAACAGGCGTGTTATGCAGCTTGAGATAGAAGAAGCAGCTCTTAAAAAAGAGACGGATAAGCTATCTATAGATAGACTGGCCGACCTCCAGAAGGAGTTATCAGAACTGCGGGATGAATATAATACCAAGAAGGCTGCCTGGGATAACGAGAAAAAACTGGTGGAGGATGTGGCAAAGATAAAAGAAGAACTTGATGATGTTCAAAGCCAGATAAAAATTGCCAAACAAAAATATGACTTGGAGGAAGCGGCTAAGCTTCAGTACGGCAAATTACCTGAACTTCAGGCTAAACTGGAGGCGGCTGAGGAACGTCAAAAGGGCAGAACTGAAGGACTGGTACATGAAAATGTATCTGAGGAAGAAATAGCCAGAATCATATCCAGATGGACAGGCATTCCTGTGGCTAAGTTAAATGAAAGTGAACGCAGCAAGACATTGCATCTTGATGAGGAATTGCACAAACGTGTGATGGGCCAGGATGAAGCGGTAAAGCTAGTATCTGAGGCAATCATCCGCAGCAAAGCCGGCATTAAGGATCCAAGCAAGCCGATAGGTTCGTTCCTGTTCCTGGGCCCTACTGGTGTAGGTAAGACGGAGCTTGCAAAGACACTTGCCCAGGCGTTGTTTGACGATGAGAATGCTATGGTCAGACTTGATATGTCCGAGTACATGGAAAAATTCAGTGTGAGTCGACTTATCGGAGCACCTCCGGGATATGTAGGATATGATGAGGGCGGTCAGTTGACGGAAGCAGTAAGACGTAAGCCATACTCAGTGGTACTTTTTGATGAAGTGGAAAAGGCTCATCCTGATGTGTTTAATGTGCTTTTGCAGGTTCTTGACGATGGGCGGATTACAGACTCCCAGGGACGTACCGTAGATTTTAAAAATACGATCATTATCATGACATCTAACCTTGGCTCTCAGTATCTCCTTGAAGGTATAGACGAGAGTACAGGTCAGATTACCCACGCGACAGAGGAATTGGTAATGAATGACCTGAGGAATTCTTTCAGACCTGAGTTCTTAAACAGATTAGATGAGATAATCATGTTTAAGCCACTTACAAAGGATAATATTGGCGGTATTGTAGATTTGATTATGCAGGAGTTGAATTTAAGACTCTCTGATAGACAGCTTCGTATAGAGCTTACCCCTGCGGCAAAACAGTTTGTTATAGATGCCGGCTATGACCCGGTCTATGGTGCCCGCCCTCTTAGAAGATATATACAGAAAAACGTAGAGACAATGGCAGCCAAGATAATTCTTGGGGGCAATATAAATGAAGGAAGTACCATTACTATAGATAGTGATGGAAATGGATTGACAGTTTCATAGACAAAGTAAAAGAGACGCCGGCGGGGCGTCTCTTTTAAAAAGGGAGAATAATGTTATGAAAAAAATGGTTCATCGCTTCTGTCTTGCGATGTAATTATAGTACTATTTATTTCTGAAGGAACAATGGAAAATCTGTGAATTATCAATGCAAAATAAGAAGAAGATTTGTGAATTGCTGACCACCTGGGAAAAAGGTTAGATATAATAATTCATCAAAAAAGAGCCTCGACGTGAGGCTCCTTCGTATTGTAAATACCCAAATACATTTAATAACTCATATGCGCATATCAACCATGGTGCCGGAAGTAGGATAAACAAGGCTCTCTAGTGAAGGAGAATTCATATTCATTCCTTCTGTCAGAAGCTCAGTCTGTCCTTCTACGAGATCGAGTGTTTTACCGAGCATTGCAGTCCCCACTGCGCTCATGATTTGGTTTTGACTCATATTCAAAGAAATCTCGGCAATATCCATGATGCGCCTCCCCTAAAAAAGACTAAAATCTTTTTCGTTCATATAAATTCTAGCATTTATAGATACCTAATTGGTGAAAAAATGTGTTTAAATTGTGAAAAAAGTGTGAATCAGTCGAAAAACTGTCCATTATCTTGCGATGTTACTGAAACATATTTGAAATTCCCATCAAAAGCGAAGTTTCCGTGGAAAAGGAAATAGTAAATCTATATAATTTATATTGTAGACGTTAAGCTAAGTAAATAATTAAGAGGGGTTATATGGCACTGTTAAATATCAATTTCAGCGATCCATTGATGAAGGCTATAAAAGCTGTCAATTCCATAGGGGGCAAATCCCTCACGGAAGAGGACTTGAAAAGACAGAGGGCGGCAATGGAGACAGCCGGCAAATTGGCTGCGCCCACCGGAGATGTGACGGTAGAAAATTTTACGGTGGAGAGTATTCCATGTGAGTGGATAAGGCCTGAGTTGGCTCACAATCCTCAATATGTCATTTTGTATTCCCACGGTGGAGGCTACACCTGCGGAGGTTTGGGGTATGCTAGGATTTTGGCTGCCAAGATGGCTCTTGCTACAGGGTTTTCTGTGGTGTCTTATGAGTACAGGCTGGCCCCGGAGCATATGTATCCTGCTGCGCTTGACGATGCAATGACTATGTGGGAATACCTGATGAAGCAGGGGTATGGCAGTCAATATGTTTTGCTGGCAGGGGATTCGGCAGGAGGAAATATATCTGTGTGTTTGACACAGAAACTTATGGCTGATGGAAGAATGACACCGAGAGCATTACTATTATATAGTCCTTGGACTGACATGACTGCATCTTCAGATTCTTATGATTTATATAAGGATAAGGATCCTATTTTAACAAAGGATTATGTGGTGGGCGTGAGAAATGCCTACATCGGCGAGGATGCAGATCCTGCCGACGCTAAGTACAGTCCTTTGTTTGGAAATTTTAATGGTTTTCCACCATCTTTTATTATGGTAGGAAAAAATGAAATACTGCTGGAAGATAGTGTGCAGTTGCAAAAAAAGATACACAAGGCCGGCGGCAGGGCGGTCATAGATATAGAAAAGGATGGATGGCATGTATACCAGCAGATGCCCCTTCCGGTTGCGAACCGCGCCATGAAGCGGCTGGCTGATTATGTATCCGCTGAAATATATACATTATTGTGATAGCCTAGCCACTCCTCCTAGTACTCCGTGCTCCCGGAGGGCACCTTCCATACTTTCGCTTAGGCAACCTACCGCTAAAGCGGTACCTCCTAAGCTCGGTATGGTGCCTCCCTCCTCGCGCTTGCCTAGGATGTGTGGAGTGGCTCACAAAAAACTATACATTATAGAGGACGAGTAGATGAGCAGAGATAATTGGTACAAAGTAGATAATGTAGCTAAGGTTTTTTTGGCTACTGCAGGCAAACGTGACACCAGGACTCTTAGAGTAAGTTGTACTCTTTGGGAAGATATAGATGCTGAGTTGTTGCAGGAGGCAGTGCTTTCTGCTATTCAGGTGAGGCCGCAGTTTCAGGTGCGTATCAGAAGAGGTATCTTTTGGCATTACATGGAAGATACTGATATGATGCCTGTGGTGACTGAGGAGCATGGCAGAGTCTGTCCTATACTCTACGCGCCGGGCAGAGCGATGCTTCATTACAAAGTTACCTATTATGGCAATAGAATCAATCTTGATTTGTTCCATGCTATTTCAGATGGTACAGGTGCCCTTGAGTTTTTAAATATCATTGTGCTTGATTACCTTAAGCTGAAATATCCCGGACGATTTGACGATGTGGTTATACATTCTGGTGCCTCTGAGGACGAACTTAATCAGGATAGTTACAAGCAGTTTTTTGGCAGTATGGCGCTCAAGGCTTCATCCCTTAAGTACGCCTATCATCCGGGAGGATTAAAACTCCCTTATGATCAGTTGCAGTTTTTTGAGGTACATATGCCCACCTCTGAGCTTCTTCCTAAGGCCAAGGAGCTGGGAGTGTCTTTAACCAGTTATATAGGTGCAAGATTTATGCTTGCAATTGCGGATGACATGCCGCCTCGCAAGCGTAAGATGCCTATAAATGTTTCTATGCCGGTCAACTTAAGAAACTATTATCCATCTCATACCTCTCGCAATTTTTTCAATAATGTAAATGTATCCCATGTTTTTGATGAGGATATTTCTCTTGACGATTTGGCGAAAGAGTTTGATGAAAAATTAAAAGAGAATCTTTCAGAAGAAAATATTAAAAAACAGATGGATAATTTTGAGACGATGGAATATGTGGCTCCGGTGAGAGCGGTACCTTTGTTTATCAAACAGATAGTGGTGCGCTATGGCTCTAAAGTCACCGATAAAAAGGTATCTGTGGTCTTGTCCAACTTAGGTGTGCAAAAACCACCTGCTGAGGTGGCAAACATGGTGGAAAATTACAGCGCATTTTGTAGTTCTTCTAATCTTTTTTCTACTATGTCAAGCTACAATGGAGAACTGAGTTTGGGAATTACCTCGCCGTACACTAACACACGTGTAGTGAAAAATCTGGTGCGAGGGTTGACTGACGATGGAATCAAGGTGAGAGTATATGCAACGGAGGTGATTCGATAATGAAGAATTGTCCTTATTGTAAAATAGAGGTGGGAGGTAATCTGAAAAAATGCCCGCTGTGCCAAAGCAAATTAAACGGTGAGGATGAGAGGCAATATTTTCCCAGACAGACCACCCTTAAAATTCAATCTTTTTTTTACAAGGTGCAACTTTTTATAGTGTGGGTGTTGGTGATTTCCAGCCTTGGAGTGGATTTCTTGTTTCATTACATACCCTGGGAAGGCTTCGTATACCATTGGAGCCTGTTGGTTACTGCATGGCTTGTGGTGTTTGAGTTTGGCATTATCCGCCTTTTTAAAAGAGGGCGAAGCGCTGCAAGAATAATGACGCTTTTTGTTTTTATAGTGCTTATAATGCTTATCGTGACAGCTTATTATGTGGGATATTTGTGGGTCGCTACCGATTGGGTGGCACCGATAGTGGTCATGGGTACTTTGATAGCTAATTTTGTGTTGGCCATGCTGGATAAAAATGGAAATGCAATGGTCTACCTGTTGACCAACCTCGTGGTAGGTATACTTCCATATATTGTTTTTTATTTTGCAGAACGCAATTGTCCGATTCCCTGGATAGTTTGCCTTATGGTCAGTGTCATTCTTTTTGTGGGGGCAATTATTTTTAAGGGCCGGGAAGTCATTAATGAAATTCAACGAAGATTGAGCGTGTAGTTTGGTAGAAAGTGATGATTGACAAAACTTTAACAATAAGCTACCATGTAAATCATGAATAAAAGATAGGGGATAAGCCCCAAAGAGGAGGATTACTATGAGCGAATTCAATAATTTAAAGCTTGAGGTTGCTGATGAGATTGCTGTTCTTACTATTTCACGTCCGGCAGCTCTTAACGCACTTAACAGCGAGACTCTTGACGAGCTTGATGTTGCATTGGCAGAGATTGAGGCAAGAGATGATGTCAAGGTTCTTATTCTTACAGGCGGTCCTGACAAGAAGGACAACCCATACAAGTCATTTGTTGCCGGTGCAGATATTGCCGAGATGGTCAATTTCACAGCTGCAGAGGCACGTGCTTTTGGCATGAAAGCATCAGTTCCTTTCTTTAAGCTTATGAACATGAGACAGGTTACTATAGCAGCAGTTAATGGATTTGCTCTTGGTGGCGGATGCGAGATTTCTATGGCTTGCGATATTCGTATTGCAGCTGACAATGCTACATTCGGACAGCCTGAGACAGGTCTTGGTATCATTCCGGGATTTGGTGGTACCCAGAGACTTGCTCGTCTTGTTGGTATGGGACGTGCTAAGGAACTTATCTTTACATGCGATAGCATTGATGCTGAAGAGGCATACAGAATCGGTCTTGTTAATAAGGTAGTTGCTAAGGAAGAGCTTATGAATACAGCTAAGGAGATGGCTAAGAAGATCGCTTCTAAGGGAAGCTACGCTGTATCTGTTGCTAAGGCTGCTATCAACAACGGTTATGATATGGACATCAAGAACGCAGTTGAGATGGAGGCTAATCTGTTTGGTATCACATGCTCTACACATGATAAGGCTGAGGGCATGGGTGCATTCCTTGAGAGACGTGCAGCTAATCTTACAGATTTCTAATGCTATCTTTTGATATAGCTTAATTAGGATAAAAGCCGTGTGGCGGGTATTTGATGCCTGCTACGCGGCTTGTTTTTTACTTTATAAGAAATTACTTTGTAATTCCTATAAAGTAAAAAACAAGCTACGCTTGTAAGAGGTGTCTCGCCGGAAGAAGAAGTTAATTGCTTGCAGCAATTGCCGGCTCGCACTGCTTGCGTTTTGCAAAGCAAAACTCTTTCTTGATTTTATAGTTGCTATACTTGTAAATAAGTTCGTAAACAGTTATCATAAATTAGATTAGGGATATTCTAGTGATTTGTGGAGGATATATGAACGAAGAGTATATATTTGCAGAGGATATTGACCAGGAAGAAGCCTCTATTAGACATAATAAAAATGCCAGACCACAAAATTATGGTCTCGTTATCACTGCTTTGATTTTTGGGATAATTTCGTTGGTATTTTTCCTTTTTGGTTTAAATATAATTTCAGCAATTGTTTCCGTGATTTTGGCTATTATATATTTGGCTACCTGCCACTCCAAGAAGGGTATAGGCATGGCTGTTACAGCTATTGTGTGTTCAGTGTTGTCTGTGGTTTTGACTATATGCTCATGGACAATCGTATTTACGAATCCACATATAGACACACTGTTTGACGACTTTATAGATCAGCAGGGAGACTATTATCTCGATGATAATATGCAGGATTTTTTTAATGAGTATGAGGGTGGAGGATATTTTGATCCTAATTACTTTGATGATATTCCTGACAAGGATGATTGGCGTTCAGACTACGATTTGGACGACACACTTTAATTTTGGTTGGAAGTGCATATGCACTTTTGGACATATTTAAATAAGAGAAGGGGTAGGTGACGAGAAAGCCTATCCTCATAGAAAGGAATTACTTTTATATGTACAACAAAGTAGATGCTAGCTTAAATTTTGTTGAGCGCGAAAAACAAGTATTGAAGTTCTGGCAGGAGAATGACATCTTCCAGAAGTCAATGGATTCAAGAAAGGAAGGAGAGACTTATACCTTTTATGATGGCCCTCCGACTGCAAATGGCAAGCCACATATCGGACATGTGGAGACACGTGCTATCAAGGATATGATTCCGAGATACCAGACCATGAAGGGCAAGTTCGTACCTCGCAAGGCAGGGTGGGATACACATGGACTTCCGGTCGAGTTGGAAGTAGAAAAACTTCTTGGTCTCAATGGCAAAGAGCAGATAGAAGAATATGGTATGGAGCCTTTCATCAAAAAATGTAAGGAATCCGTATGGAAATACAAGGGAATGTGGGAGGATTTTTCAGGTTCTGTAGGTTTTTGGGCAGACATGGACAATCCATACATTACCTATGATGATAATTTTATCGAGTCAGAGTGGTGGGCTCTTAAAGAAATCTGGAACAAAAAGCTCCTTTACAAGGGCTTTAAAATCGTTCCTTACTGCCCTCGATGTGGTACTCCTCTTTCAGCGCAGGAGGTGGCTCAGGGGTATAAGACTGTCAAGGAACGTTCGGCAGTTGTACGTTTCAAGATAGTAGGTGAGGATGCTTATTTCCTTGCATGGACCACTACACCATGGACACTTCCATCCAATCTGGCACTGTGTGTCAATCCGGATGAGACCTACATTAAGGTCAAGGCTGTTGATGGTTATACATACATTCTCGCAGAGGCGCTTGCCGATAAGGTGCTTGGTAAGCTTACCGAGGGAGACGACAAAGCTTATGAAGTCCTTGAGACATACAAGGGCACAGACCTTGAGTACAAGGAGTATGAGCCACTTTTCGCCTGTGCAGGCGAGGCCGCAGCAAAGCAGCACAAGAAAGCGCATTTTGTCACATGTGATACTTATGTCACCATGTCAGACGGTACAGGTATCGTACATATCGCACCTGCATTTGGTGAGGATGATGCCAAGGTAGGACGCAAGTATGACCTTCCATTTGTACAGTTTGTAGATGGCAAGGGAGAGATGACAGCAGAGACACCATATGCCGGTCTCTTTGTCAAAAAGGCAGACCCTGAGGTGCTCAAGGATCTCGATAAGGAAGGCAAGCTTTACGATGCTCCTAAGTTTGAGCACGAGTATCCACATTGCTGGAGATGTGATACTCCTCTTATTTACTATGCTAGAGAGTCATGGTTCATCAAGATGACTGAGGTCAAGGATGACCTGATTAAGAATAATAATACTGTCAATTGGATTCCTGATTCTATCGGCAAGGGTCGTTTCGGTGATTGGCTGGAAAACGTCCAGGATTGGGGTATTTCCCGCAACAGATATTGGGGCACACCGCTCAATATCTGGGAGTGTCAGGATTGTGGCAAGCAGATATCTATCGGTAGCCGCAAGGAGCTTGCAGAGCTTTCAGGCAATCCTGAGGCTGAAAAAATCGAGCTTCACCGTCCATATATCGATGAAGTTACGTGCAGCTGCCCTGAGTGTAAAGGCATTATGAGACGCGTACCGGAGGTTATCGATTGCTGGTTTGATTCAGGTGCTATGCCATTTGCACAGCATCATTATCCATTTGAAAATAAGGAAGTATTTGAGCAGCAGTTCCCTGCTAAGTTTATCTCTGAGGCTGTTGACCAGACTCGTGGATGGTTCTATTCGCTTATGGCAGAATCCACACTTCTTTTCAATAAAGCGCCATATGAGAATGTTATCGTACTTGGACACGTGCAGGATGAAAATGGCCAGAAGATGTCAAAGTCAAAGGGCAATGCTGTAGATCCTTTTGATGCCTTAGAAAAGATGGGCGCAGATGCTATCAGATGGTATTTCTATACATCTTCAGCACCATGGATTCCAAAGAGATTTGGTGAAAATGCAGTTATGGAAGGCCAGAGGAAGTTCTTAGGTACACTTTGGAACACATATGCATTCTACATTTTATATGCCAATATTGACGAGTTTGATCCTACAAAGTATGAGTTGGATTTTGATAAGCTTGCTATTATGGACAAGTGGATTCTTTCACGTCTCAACTCTGCAATCAAAGCTGTGGATGACAATCTGGGAGCATACAAGATTCCTGAGGCAGCCAGAGCTCTTGATGAGTTTGTTGACGACATGTCAAACTGGTATGTTCGTCGTTGCCGTGACAGATTCTGGGCTAAGGGTATGGAGCAGGATAAGATTAATGCTTATATGACTCTTTATACATGCCTTAAGAATATTTCCCTTGCAGCAGCACCTATGATTCCATTTATGACAGAGGAAATCTATCAGAATATGGTTCGCTCAGTTGATAAAAATGCACCTGAGTCAATCCATCTGTGCGACTTCCCTGCAGTAGAGGAGAAGTTTATCGATAAGAAGCTTGAGGAGGATATGGATGAGCTCTTAAAGATTGTAGTTCATGGACGTGCCTGCAGAAACACAGCAGCTATCAAGAACCGCCAACCAATCGGTCAGATGTACATCAAGGCAGAGCATGAGCTTGATGATATGTATGTAAGCATTATCGAAGATGAGTTAAATGTTAAAAAGGCTACATTTACCGATGATGTTTCAGCATTTACGTCATACAGTTTCAAGCCACAGCTTCGTACCGTAGGACCTAAGTACGGTAAGTTCTTAGGAGGCATACAAAAGGCTCTTGCAAGTTTAGATGGCAATGCAGCCTACGCAACACTTAAGGCAGATGGGGTACTTAGATTGCCTGAGGTGGATGCTTCTATCGAGCTGAAAGAAGAGGATTTACTTATCTCTATGGCTCAGACAGAGGGCTTTGTGGCAGATGGAGACAACTACGTTACAGTAGTTTTAGATACCAATCTTACAGAAGAACTCCTTGAAGAGGGATTTGTAAGAGAGATAGTTTCAAAGATTCAGACAATGCGTAAGGAAGCTGATTTTGAAGTAATGGATCGAATTAGCGTAGCATATGCAGGAACCGCTAAGGCTAACGAGATCTTTGCAAAGAATAAGGACCTCATCGCAGGAGAAGTTCTTGCTGATGAAATCAAAGAAGGTTCTGAGGGAGCTCTTGTAAAAGAGTGGAACATCAACGGAGAAGCGGTAACGCTTGCCGTAACACGTCGTGGCTAGTATATATGAATAGGAGGGGTTAGAGATATGAAGAGGCAGATGCCAAGTACTAAAGAGATTGAGCGCGAGATCAAAAATCGTGTAAAGAGCATGTTTCGAAAGGACTTCGAGGACGCTACCGAGGAGGAGATATATAGAGCCTGTGCTGAAGTTGTCAATGATGTAGTAATCGACAACTGGCTTAACACTCAAAAAGAGTTTGCAAAGCAGGATCCTAAGTGCGTTTATTACATGTCCATGGAGTTTTTGATTGGTCGACTTCTGGGAAATAATATGATAAACATGCGTGGCTACACAGAGGTCATGGATGCTTTGAACGAACTGGGTGTCGACATCAATGCAATTGAAGATCAGGAGCCGGATCCGGCGTTGGGAAATGGTGGTCTGGGAAGACTTGCAGCTTGCTTTTTGGATTCTTTGGCTACTCTTCAATATCCTGCATACGGCTGTGGTATTCGTTATCACTATGGTATGTTCAAACAAAAAATAAAGGATGGATTTCAGGAGGAAGTACCTGACAACTGGCTCCAGACCAGATATCCTTTTGAGCTGGAGAGAACCGAGTACGAATATGAGGTAAAATTCGGCGGCTGGGTACGATATGAAGGCCAGCCTGATGGCACTACCAAGTATATTCATGAGGGCTATAATTCTGTAATCGCAGTTCCATACGATATGGCTGTCACAGGCTTTGACAATGGTATGGTTAATACTCTGATGATATGGGATGCCAAGCCTAAGGAAGTGTTCAGGCTTGATTCCTTCGAAAGAGGTGACTACAACAAGGCTGTCGAGGATATGAACCTTGCTAGAAATCTTACTGAGGTACTCTATCCTAACGATAATCATGTACAGGGAAAAGAGCTTAGATTAAAGCAGCAGTATTTCTTTGTGTCTGCGTCTTTGCAGCGCGCCCTTGCAAAATATCTGCGCTATCATAACGACATTACAAAACTGCCTGAAAAGGTGGTATTCCAGATGAATGATACTCATCCTACTTTGACAGTTGCTGAGCTTATGAGATTGTTGATGGACGAGCACGGATTGGGCTGGGATGAAGCTTGGGAAGTTACCACTCACTGCGTAGCCTATACCAATCATACTATCATGGCTGAAGCATTGGAAAAATGGCCACAGGATATATTCAAGAATCTGCTTCCACGTATCTATATGATAGTGGAGGAGATTAACCGAAGATTCTGCGATGAGATAAGAGCAAAGTTCCCAGGTGATGAGAATAGAGTGTCTCGTATGGCTATTCTTGCAGACGGACAGGTTAAGATGGCTCATATGGCTATAGCGGCAGGTTTTTCTGTCAATGGTGTTGCCGCTTTGCATACTGAGATTTTGAAGAATGTATCTCTGCATGATTTCTATGAGATGTATCCTGAGAAATTCAACAACAAGACCAATGGAATCACTCAGCGTCGATTCCTGATGCATGGCAATTACAAACTGTCAGATTGGGTTATCTCAAAGATAGGCCGTGGATGGATTACCGATTTATCTCAGATGCAAAAACTTACTCGATATATAGAGGATGACAAGGCCCTCAAAGAGTACATGGCTATCAAGTTAGAAAACAAAAAACGACTTGCAAAATATATTTGGGAGCATAATCAGATAAATGTAGACCCTGACTCTATTTTTGATGTGCAGGTCAAGAGATTACACGAATATAAGAGACAGCTTTTAAATATTTTGCATGTTATGTATTTGTACAATCAGATAAAAGAACATCCTGAGATGGAGTTTTATCCTACTACATTTATATTTGGTGCAAAAGCTTCTGCAGGTTATGAAAACGCCAAGCTCATCATCAAGCTTATCAATAACGTAGGAGCAGTTATCAACAACGATAAGTCTATTGATAACAAATTAAAAGTTGTATTTATAGAAGACTACAGAGTTTCTAATGCCGAGTGGATTTTTGCAGCAGCAGATGTTTCTGAGCAGATATCTACAGCTTCTAAGGAAGCATCAGGTACAGGAAACATGAAGTTTATGCTTAATGGAGCAGTCACCATAGGTACCATGGACGGTGCCAATGTGGAGATGTATCAGGAACTTGGAGGAGAGAACATCTTTATCTTTGGTATGAGTTCGGACGAGGTTATTGCTCACGAGAAAAACAGAGATTACAATCCAGTGGATATCATGAATGCCAATCCACATATTCAGAAGGTACTACAGCAGCTGGTAAATGGATATTACAGTATCGAAAATCCTGAGCTGTTCAGACCAATCTACAACTCTCTATTAAATACCGAGTGTACTGAGAGAGCTGATATGTATTTTGTGCTTAAGGATTTTGCTTCTTATTGCGAAGCCCACGAGAAAATCCAAAAGGCATACAAGGATAAGAGAAAGTGGGCTCAGATGTCCCTTGCAAATGTTGCACATGTAGGCAAGTTCTCATCAGACAGAACTATTCAGGAATACGTGGATGATATTTGGCATCTCGACAAATTGGACCTTAGATAATTGGAGACTAAAATGAATAACAATAACAACAAAAGGCATAAGTTTCTAATATGGATATTCTTGCCTACTATCCTGGCAATCCTTATCCAATATGCCCTTTCAATGATGCTCATAGAGTTCTTTGTGGTGGATGGATTTGCCAATTACAGCGGAGGCGGATTCGTTAATCTGTTCAGTGAGGTTATTGAGCGTTTTGTAGATTATGCTGATTGGATAGAGTTAGCATATGCCATTGTGGCAGGTATTATTGCCATATGTATATATCGCAATGTATTTGCAGAGGATGGTAGAGTTTCACTGCAGGAGTGCTCAGACAACAAGGCATTTACGATTGGCGGTATTGTACTTTTTTCTCTAGGCATGCAGTATGTGAGTACATACCTTATCAATGCGGTATCGGCGGTTTTTCCTTCCTGGTTGGAAGAATACGAAGAATTGATGGAGGCGGCCGGACTGGATTCAGAAACTATTACAATAGTTATGTTTTTATATGCCATTGTTTTTGCCCCTATATGCGAGGAGTTATTGTTTAGAGGAATCACCTTCTCCGCAGCCAAAAAACTCATGTCGCCCTATGCCGCCATATTGGTTCAGGCTATTATGTTTGGAGCATTCCATATGAACAAGCTTCAGGGTACATATGCTTTTGTATTGGCTCTCGGTATGGGCTATATCATGTACTTATATGACAATCTATGGATAACTATTGTTATTCATATGTTATTCAATCTTATCGGCACAGTAGGTGCCAACTATTTACCTTCCGGAGGAGATACATTGATTTCCTTCTTTGTATGGTCGCTGGGGTCTTTGATAGTGACGTACGTTTCAATTTTATTATTGAAAAAAGGTGCCAGGGGGAGAGATGTATAATGAAATCAGGTGGGCATAAATTCAATCTAAAGAGCAGCAGTGCACTTGTTATAGCAGCAGGGTGCACTGTTGCTCTTATGTTATTTGTGACCATTATTAGTTTTGTTTTATATAGAAAAAGTATGCTTGAAGCCAGTGACCTTCTGCAGGAAGTCAGATATAAATCCTACGATTATTATGTAACTGTGATTTCTTCTGATGATAGTAGCGATTTTTGGCAGCAGGTGTTCTCCTCAGCCGAGGAGTACGGAAGCGCAAATGGAATATATATTGATATGCTTTCTGACAATGTGGAGGGCAATTATACAAAAGATGAGCTTCTAGAGATGGCTATAGCATCAGGTTGTGACGGCATACTTCTTGAAGGTGATGATAGCGAGCAGACAGCAGCTTTAATAACAAAGGCAGCCTCTGCAGGTATACCGGTCATTACATTGGAAAATGATGTTGATAGCGAATACAGAGCAAGTTTTGTGGGGGTAAACAACTATACGGTGGCAAATCTGTATGCCACTTCTCTTCTTGATAATCTGGTAAAGCAAAAACACGTGATGATCATAGGCGATAGTTCTGTAGACGAGAACTATACTAATAATTTTGTTAATAATGTGCAGGAAGCACTTTCAGATGTTGAATTGCCAAACGGACCATTAGAGTTTGAGATTAGACTTATTGATAATGACGGTGCATTTGCTACAGAAGAATATATACAAAATCTTTTCCAAAAGAATGAAATTCAGCCTGTGGTGATCTGCCTGGATGAGACTTCTACAGAGTGCTTTTATCAGGCGATGATAGACTACAACAAGGTAGGCCAGGTGCTGTTGTTTGGTAACTACGAATCTCAAGCTATCTACACCGGCATAAAGCAAGGGGTTATCAAAAGTACAATTACCCTTAATCCATCAAGCCTGGGTGAAGAGGCGGTAAAGGCATACATAGAATATGAGGATACGGGACATGTGTCAGAATATATCAGTGTCGAACCTAAGCTTATAGATGCATCCAATATCGATGAGTACTTAGAGGAGGTGGATGATGGAAAAGAATAGAATCCAATCCCTTTCACTAAGGAAAAAGATGATAGTGGTATTTTGCCTGCCAATCATTTTGCTTTTTTTGGTAAATATGACCTTGTATATGGGTACCTCAAAAATGCTTAAATCACTTGATAAAGTCTACGACAGCAATAATACCCTCAATGATTTAATAAATGCCCTTGATAATGTCCAGCAGGCGACGATAGGTTATCTGGGCACAAAAACCAGTGATGCTTTGGAAAACTACTATATTGCAGAGGAAAACTATAGCAGTGTCTTAGAAAAGATAAGTGATAATAACGACATCAACGAAAACAGGGTATTAGAGCGCAATATCAAGAGGATGTCTGAAAGCTATCTTACACTGACAAATAGAGCCGTGGAAAGTAAAAGAGGCGGTAATGTAGAAAAATACAAAAGCTATTATGAGTCTGCCACTCGTACCTACGGCTATATCACTGACAATATTACCAGCTTAAATAACAAGCAGTTTGTATCCAATTCAAAATCTTACGCTACCATGATGAATGTGATGGGGACATTGGAAAAACTCAACTCACTTACACTTATCATTATAGGTGTGGCGAATGTGATATTTGTCGTACTTATATCAGCTACTATCACAGAACCTCTTATCAAATTGGCATCAGCAGCGAACGATATCTCAAAGGGAAATTTTGAAGTGTCTCTTCCGGCGTCAAAAAGTGATGATGAGATAGGCGTTGTGACAAGAGCCTTTAGCAAAATGGTAGTCTCCATCAAGGAATATATCAGCAAGCTTACAGAATCGATGGAGGTTGAAAGAAAGCTCAAAGAAAATGAGCTTATCATGGAAAACCATATAAAAGATGCAGAACTAAAATATTTACAGGCACAGATTAATCCTCATTTTTTGTTTAACACGTTAAATGCTGGTGCCCAGCTGGCTATGATGGAAGGGGCGGATCGTGCCAGCGAGTATATGCAAAAAGTGGCTGATTTTTTCAGATACAATATTAAGAAAAACAAAAATGAAGTATCTCTGAAGGAAGAAATAGAGCTGGTGGATATCTATATGTATATTTTAAATGTACGATTTGCCGGGGAAATTCAGTTTGATAAAGAGATAGATGAGAGCCTTTTAAGCGTAAAGATGCCTAGTATGATTATCCAACCCATAGTTGAAAATAGCGTCAACTATGGTATCAGAAACATTGATTGGGCCAAGAAAATCAAGATTTCTGTATATGCCCTGGAGGATTATACATGCGTCAGCATCAAGGATAACGGCATAGGTATAGACAAGGATACAATCCAAAAAATATTGGAAGGTACCTATGAGGGTAATCCAAAGAAATCCGACTCAAATGGTGTGGGCCTGGCCAATTGCATAGAGAGATTAAATATCTACTATGAGCGGGATGATGTTTTGGATATTATTTCCGAAGGAAAAAATAAAGGTACTGAGACTATATTATATTTACCAGGGGTAGACGATGTATAAGGTTATGTTGGCAGATGACGAGGGTATCGTTATCGATTCATTAAAATTTATTATAGAAAAAGAATATGGCAGTGAGTGTGAGATTCGCATCGCCAAAACAGGGCGACAGGTTATTGAATTGGCTGAGGAGTTTCAGCCTGACATAGCTTTTATGGACATACAGATGCCGGGCATCAATGGCATAGATGCCATGAGAGAAATCAGGCGCACAAATAACCATGTGGTCTTTATTGTTATGACAGCCTACGACAAATTTGACTACGCAAAAGAAGCTATCTCCCTTGGAGTATTAGACTATCTCAACAAACCTGTGAGCAAAGAAGCAATTCTTGCTATCTTAAGAAAAGCTATGTCTCAGATTGACGGGGAGCGTACAAAGCGAAGCGATGATCTGAAAGTCAGGGAAAAACTGGAGATAGTTGTTCCTATAATAGAAAACGGCCTTATACAGGATTTGCTTTTCAAGGAATATTTTAAAGAGGACATAGATAACTACAAGACCTTGCTTGGTATAGAGTATGATTATGGATATATGGCATGTATGGTTTTTGGACGCGAACTGGTGGGGAATTATATGACAAGCGCTGTGGCAGCTTCTATTCAGGCTCAGAAATCATACCGTGAAATACATACAATTACAGAGGATTATATAAAAGGTATAGTGGGAAATGTAATGTCCAACAAAATCCCAATACTTATCCCATGCGAAAGCGATACCCTTTCTTATAATGAGAGAAATAATATCGTGGAGAGTGCCAGGGCTCTATGCAGAAAGCTTGCTGACAGATTCGATATGGATTTTCGAGTGGGATTTGGATCGGTAAAGCCTCTTGAGAGAATGAATGAATCATACGAAGAGGCCAATTCGGTATTGATATCTAATACAAGTCATGTGGCACATGTGGATGATATGCCTGTTGCCTGCCAATACGAAGAAAACTATCCTATGGATTTGGAGCGCAGGCTTTTTAATGAAATTACCTTAGGCAATGTAAATGAGAGTGTCAGCGTGGCACAGAGTTTCTTTGATTGGATGGAGAACAATTATGCCAATGACAATGACAGTGTGAGACTGAAGTGCTTGGAGTTTGTGTTGTGGGCAGAGCATATAGCTTATGAAAAGACCGGTAGGATGTACGAATTTCAAAGTAGAGCAAATTATCTGTCTGAGCTGATGAGCCTAAGAGATCTTAATGAACAAAAAGTCTGGTTTGTCAGCAAGATAAAAGCGGCGACTTTTTGGGTATCAAATAAGCATGAAGAACAGTCAATGAGTGCTGTCAACAAGGCAAAGCAATACATAGATGAAAACTATATGAAAGAACTGACCCTTGATGAAGTATCTCAGGTAGTAAATATCAGCTCTTACTATTTCTCTAAGGTATTCAAGGAAGAGACAGGGGAGAATTTTATCGACTATTTGACCAAGCTCAGAATAGAGGCTGCGAAAAATCTTCTTAAGACAACAAACAAATCTATGAAAGAGATTTCAGCAGAGGTAGGTTATTTGGATCCTAATTATTTTTCTCGGAACTTCAAAAAATATACCGGAAAAACGCCTACCGATTATCAGAAGGGATAACAATCAAACGGAGGAGATATGAAGGGGTATTATAAAAAAATTATTACCGGTTTTGCAGCAACGACCATGCTTTGTATGATGATTGGATGCGGGAGTGTTGCGCCCGATACTGGTGGCGGGGCGGACAAAGATGATGAATCCATCGAGATAGGTATGTGCTTTGATTCATTTGTTATTGAGAGATGGGAAAAGGACAGAGATGTATTTTGTGATACCGCCAGCTCTTTAGGAGCTACCGTAAATGTGCAAAATGCAAATGGTAATGTGGATAAGCAGATAGAGCAGATAGAGTATCTTGTGGATAAAGGCGTAGATTGTCTGGTAATTATACCGGTAGACGGGGATGCAATTTCTGATGCAGTGTCTGCCGCAATAGAAAAAGGGATAGCTGTAGTGTCCTATGACAGACTTATTCCAAACGTAAATACGGATTTGTATATATCCTTTGACAACAATGAAGTGGGTATTATGCTGGGTGAAGCTATAGCAGATGCGGGAGCGGAGAATGTAATAATGATATGTGGCCCGTTGACAGATAACAATGTGCCAATGGTAAATGAAGGATTCTTATCTGTAATGGAAGAAAATGATATAGAGATATTGGACAGTTACAATTGCGAGGGCTGGAGAGCAGAACTGGGAGGAGCATATGTATATGATCATATGAGTCTCATCAAAAATGCCGATGCCATCATGTGTGGCAATGATGATGTGGCATCCTCTGTAATCAGAGCACTGGCTGTATCTCAGCTGGCGGGGGTTATACCTGTAGTTGGTCAAGATGCTGATTTGCCGGCTTGTCAGCATATAGTCGAAGGCACGCAGCTTATGACGGTATATAAGCCGGTGGGTAAGCTGGCAGAACAGGCGGCTGATTTGGCGGTCAAGCTGGCGAAGGGTGAAAGCATATCGGTGTCTTCTAAGATAAATGATGGCACTTATAATGTGCCTTATGTGGCAGTGGAGCCTATAGCTGTGACGGCAGACAACATGGATGAGATTATCATAGATAGTGGATTTCACACTAAAGAAGACGTATATCTCAACAGAGCAGATACAGAATAGTAAATTTTTGCAATATCAAAAAAGGTTAGCACAAAAATGTGCTAACCTTTATTTTTTGTCCTGTAAAAGTTTGACAAAAATGTGAAGAAAGTGACAACCATTTTTAGAATGATAAATGATAAATTATTTCTAGAAACGAAAAAGCAATTATTCAGAGGAATTGAATAATTGGAAAACAAACCTATGGGAAAGGGAGGTTTTTTCAAGAATGAAAAAGAAACTATTAAGTGTACTATTGACAGGTGCTCTTGCAGCTTCGATGTTTGTAGGCTGTGGTACAAGCACAGAGACAACAGACACAAGTGCATCTGACTCTACTTCTACAGAGTCAACAAGCACAGCTGCAGGCGGAACAAAGGTCGGCGTTGCAATGCCTACTAAGGACCTTCAGAGATGGAACCAGGATGGTGCCAACATGCAGTCAGAGCTTGAAGCAGCAGGCTACACAGTAGACCTTCAGTATGCTTCAAATGACACACAGACACAGATTTCTCAGATTGAGAACATGATCAACTCAGGATGTAACGTTCTTGTAGTTGCAGCTATTGAGGCTTCTTCACTTGGCGAGGCTATGGATATGGCTTCTGAAGCAGGCATCCCTGTTATCGCTTATGATCGTTTGATCATGAACACAGATGCTGTTTCATACTACGCTACATTCGATAACTACAAAGTAGGTACAGTTCAGGGTGAGTACATCGAGGAGCAGCTGGATCTTGCAAATGCTACAGATACATACACAATGGAAATTACAGCAGGTGATCCTGGTGACAACAACGCAGGCTTCTTCTATCAGGGAGCTATGGATGTTCTTCAGCCATACATTGACAACGGTACAATCGTAGTTAAGTCTGGTCAGACATCATTCTCAGAAGTTGCTACAGCACAGTGGGCTACAGAGACAGCTCAGTCACGTATGGAGAATATCCTTTCTTCTTACTATGCCGATGGTACAGACCTTGACATCTGCCTCTGCTCAAACGATTCTACAGCACTTGGTGTTGAGAACGCTCTTGCAGCAAACTACAACGGAGCATATCCAATCGTAACAGGTCAGGATTGTGATATCGAGAATACAAAGAACATGATCGCTGGAAAGCAGTCTATGTCAGTATTCAAGGATACACGTACACTTGCTTCACAGGTTGTTAAGATGGTTGGTCAGATTCTTAACGGTGAGACAGTTGATGTAAACGATACAGAGACATATGACAATGGTAACGGAGTAGTTCCTTCATACCTTTGCGATCCTGTATTCGCTGATGTAAACAACTACAAAGAGTTGCTTATCGACTCTGGATACTATACAGAGGATCAGTTACAGTAAAAGCAAATGATTTTTACAGGGGACCAATAAGTAAGTATATAGGGCAGGGAAACCTGCCCTATTTTAAAGAAGAGAATATTTTGAAGAAAACAAAAATGTTTTTTAAGTTTTAAAGAATTGGGAGGAAATACTAGTGGGAAAGATATTACTTGAGATGAAAAATATCACCAAAGAGTTCCCAGGAGTAAAGGCACTTGACAATGTCAATCTCAAAGTAGAAGAAGGAGAGATTCATGCACTGGTTGGAGAAAACGGTGCAGGTAAGTCTACTTTGATGAACGTATTAAGTGGTATTTATCCATTCGGTTCTTACACAGGCGACATTGTATACAATGGCGAGGTGTGTCAGTTCCAGAAAATCAAGGACTCTGAGGAAAAAGGAATCGTTATTATACATCAGGAGTTGGCATTGATTCCTTATATGTCAATCGGTGAGAATATGTTCCTTGGAAACGAGCAGGGAAAGAAATCAGCTATCGATTGGGATAAGACTTATGCAGAAGCCGACAAATATCTTAAGATGGTTGGTTTGGCAGAAAGCAGCCGTGTTCTTATCAAAGATATCGGTGTAGGTAAACAGCAATTAGTTGAAATAGCTAAGGCTCTTGCAAAACATGCAAAGCTTCTGATTCTCGATGAGCCTACTTCATCTCTTAATGAGACTGATTCTAAGGCACTTCTTGATTTACTTCTCAAATTCAAACAGGAGGGAATGACATCCATTATCATTTCCCACAAATTGAATGAGGTATCTTATGTAGCTGATAAAATCACAGTTATCCGCGACGGTTCTACAATTGAAACGCTTGATAAGACAGTTGATGAGATTACAGAGGATAGAATCATCAAGGGCATGGTTGGTCGTGAAATGACAGACCGTTTCCCTAAGCGTGAAAATGTCAATATAGGCGATATCGCCATGGAAGTTGAAGACTGGACCGTATATCATCCGCAGTTCTCAGAGAGAAAGGTGGTAGACGGAGTATCCATGAACGTCAGAAAAGGCGAGGTAGTAGGTATCGCAGGATTGATGGGAGCCGGACGTACAGAGCTTGCTATGAGTATCTTTGGCAAGGCCTACGGAACCAATATTTCCGGAAAGCTCAAGCTACAGGGCAAGGAAGTACAGCTAAAAAATATCAAGGACGCAATTAAGCATAAGATTGCTTACGTTACTGAGGATAGAAAGGGTAATGGACTGGTGCTTACCAATCCAATCAAGATAAACACAACACTTGCAAATCTTTCCGAGCTTTGCTCCCATAGGGTAATTGATCAGGATAAAGAGTATCAGGTGGCTGAAGAGTATAGAGATAAGCTGAAGACAAAGTGTCCTACAGTAGAACAGAATGTAGGCAATCTGTCAGGTGGTAATCAGCAAAAGGTACTTTTGGCGAAGTGGATGTTTGCAAATCCTGATGTTTTGATTCTTGACGAGCCGACTCGTGGTATCGATGTAGGCGCCAAGTACGAGATTTACTGTATCATTAATGACCTGGTTGCAGCAGGCAAATCAGTCATCATGATTTCTTCAGAGTTGCCTGAGGTACTTGGTATGTCAGATAGAATTTATGTTATGAACGAGGGCAAGATGGTAGGTGAAATGCTTGGGGCGGAAGCTTCACAGGAAAGCATCATGTCTTGCATCTTGAAGTCATAGAAGGGAGAGAAAGCATGGTCACATTTAATTTTAAAGATGCTATAAAAAAATACACCATGGTAATCGCCCTGGTGATTGTAATCGGTATATTCTATGTCGGTACAAAAGGAACTATCCTTTTACCGCAGAATATCAACAACCTGCTATCACAAAATGCATATGTTTTTGTGTTGGCAACAGGTATGTTACTTTGTATTTTGACCGGTGGTAATATCGATCTTTCGGTTGGCTCTGTAGTCTGCTTTGTAGGCGGTATCGGTGCGGTACTTATGAGCAAGGGTGTCAACGTATGGATTGCGGTATTAGTTATGCTGCTGGTTGGTACAGCTGTAGGTGCTTGGCAGGCATTTTGGGTTGCATATGTTAACGTGCCACCGTTCATCGCTACATTGGCGGGCATGTACGCATTCCGAGGACTTTCTAATGTAGTTTTAAACGGATATGCGGTATCTATTTCAAACAAGACCTACTTGAATGTATTTGGTGGTGGAGCTGATTGCTATATACCTGATATTTTCGGAGGAAGCGGACTTAATATCACATGTATTCTTGCAGGTGTCCTTATCGTTGCAGTATATGTGATTACATCCATCAGAAATAGAATAGCTGCTACTAAAAAGGGATATTCTACTACATCAGCCGGTGGATTTTATGCCAAGATGATAGTAATCTCTTTAGTTATTCTGTTTTTATTCTACAAGTTGGCGGGATATAAGGGTATTCCTACATCACTCATCTGGATTATTCTTATAGTACTTGCATATCACTACTTTACCACTAAGACTACTATGGGACGTTACCTGTATGCAGTCGGTGGCAACGAAAAAGCTACTCAGCTTTCAGGTATCAATACAAAGAAGGTATACTTCTTCGCATATACGAATATGGGATTTTTGACAGCCATCGCAGGTATCCTTACAGTGGCCAGAGCAGCAAGTGCTCAGCCTACATATGGACAGTTCTACGAGATGGATGCAATCGGTGCCTGCTTTATTGGTGGCGCTTCTGCATACGGCGGAACAGGTTCAGTATTCGGAGCAATCATCGGTGCTCTTTTGATGGGTGTCATCAACCAGGGTATGTCAATCATGGGTGTTGATTCAAACTATCAGAAGGTAGTAAAAGGACTTGTCCTTTTGGCAGCGGTTATCTTCGATGTATTATCTAAGAAAGAGAAAAAATAGGAAGGGAGGAGCGAAAAGTGAAAGACAAGATTTTTAAAGTATTAAAAGATAACACAATGCTCATTGTACTGGTCCTAGTTGTTCTCTTCTTCAATATTACAACTCATGGAACTATGTTGCTTCCTAGTCAGTTCAATGCGCTAATCACACAAAACGCATACGTATATGTTCTTGCAACAGGTATGCTGATGTGTATGCTTACAGGTGGTAATATCGATTTGTCTTGCGGATCATTTGTATGTTTCGTAGGTGTAATCGGTGCCAAGATAATGGTAAATATGGGAGCTTCGACTCCTGTGGGCATCATAGCTATGCTTCTTATTGGTGTAGTATATGGTTGTGTACTTGGATATGTAATTGCATATCTTAATATTCCGCCATGGATTGCTACCTTGGCAGGTTTCCTTGCACTCAGAGGATGGGGCGTGGCTTTGATGCACGGTGCTTCAAATATCAGTCCACTTCCGGCAAGTTTCTGTGGCATCTTCACAGGCAAGATTAATGATCTTTTCGGTGGGCCAAGAATTGGTGGCATTCAGTACAATATGACAAGTATTGTGATTGGTATTATTGCTTCTGTAATTGTAGTTTTGCTTTTGGTAAAGAGTCGTTTAACCAAACTCAAGAAGGGTTATGTTGCTGATTCTCTCACAGCAGTGATTGTAAAATGTGTCCTTATTGATTTTGTAATCATGCTATTTGCATACAAGTTTTCATTGGCAGGTGGTGTTCCATATGCGCTTGTATGGGTGGCAATTATCGTATTGATATACAGCTTTATCACTTCAAAGACTGATATAGGACGTTATTTCTATACAATCGGTGGCAATGCTGAGGCAACCAGACTTTCAGGTATAGATACAAAGCGTATCATGTTCTTGGCTTACCTCAACATGGCAGTGCTTACAGTTATTTCGGCATTCCTTACAATGTCTCGTTTCCAGGCTGCTAACTCTACAGCCGGAACAAACTACGAGATGGATGCCATCTCAGCCTGTGTAGTCGGCGGTGTATCTGCTTACGGCGGCAGCGGTACAGTATTTGGCATGATTGTAGGTGCTACACTTATCGGTGTTATCAACCTTGGTATGTCACTAATGGGTATAGATGCCAACTGGCAGAAGGTGGTAAAAGGCGTGGTACTTCTCGGTGCTGTAGTCTTTGAAATCCTTAACAGCAAAAAGACTGCTACAAAGTAATTTTTGTAATCTTCATTTTGTTCTCTTGACCCGGACACTTTATGTGTCCGGGTTTTTTTACTCTAGTAGCCCAAAAAGTAATACATTATTGTGTTATTTCCAGCCACTCTTACAAGTATCCCGTGCTCATAATGTAAGCTCCGCTTACTAGAGCAACATTTTCCTGCGCAAGCTTGGAAAATATTACTCATTTCCCGGAGGGCACCTTCCATACTTTCGCTTAGGCAACCTACCGCTAAAGCGGTACCTCCTAAGCTCGGCATGGCACCTCCCTTCTCACGCTTGCCTAGGATGTGTAGAGTGGCTTGGCTTATATATGCAATAAAAGTTATACAAAATTACTTTTAGAATGTGACGGTTAGCTGAATTATTCTGAAAGTGTTGTGAAGTCCATTTACTGCATGAAAAAATCCTACTATGATATGAAAAGTTGCAAACAACGAGAGAATATTACCAGGAGGATAAAAAAATGTCGAATGAGGCACCAAAGGAGCAAAAAAAAGGCTTCGCTTTCTTAGGAAAAGTCAAAAGATTTTTCAGAAGAATTGGTAGATTTATTAAAGGACATACACTTTTGTGTGTGATATTAGTAATTCTGATTGTTGCGGGAGCAATCTTCGGAAGACATTATATGCAGAAGACAGGCGCCAAGGATAACGCAGAGGAACAGACACTTACTACCGAAGTGGAGGTGATGGACCTATCATCATCTGTCAGCGTGACAGGTACACTTGCCGCAGGACAGTCTCAGTCAGTCACATCTACTGTTGCTACAGGTACAGAAGTAGCAGGTGTTTACTACGAGGTAGGTGACTACGTAGAAGCAGGCGATGTGGTAGTAGAATTTGATGCTGATGATTATGCAGAAAAGCTTGCAGCATTGAATGCAAAATACAATATCTCAGATATTGAGAATGCTCATGATTTGCAGGACTACCTGGATCAGATAGAAGAAAAGCAGGCAGAGATAGAAGAGATACAGGAATGGTTGGATGAATACGAAATCTATTATTTGGATGTAAAGGATGCTTATGATAATTATTTGGCTTATCCTTATTCAGATGAAAAAACCAGATATGAGGAGCAGGCAGCTGCCGTAAAATCTCTTTATGGTTTTACAATGGATGATTACGAGGACAAGCAGGACGAGATAGAAGATCTTGAGGATGAAATTGAGGAACTCCAGTATAAGTACGAATTGGCTGTACTCAATCAGGAATATACCAATACTTATACCAAATCAGATGAGTATGAATCTGTGACAGAGAGCCAGTCAGGTACACAGGTAGTTGCACCATTCTCAGGATATATTACAGCTATCAATGTTTCTGAGGGAAATAACTATACACAGGGTAATACAGTTTTTACCATTTCAAATACAGATTCTTTTGTAGTAGAAGCTACAGTAGATGAGTATGATATTGCATCTCTTTCAGAGGGATTGTCAGCAGTGGTAAAATTTGATGCTACAGATGATGATGAGTTTACAGGTACAGTTACTTATGTAGCGGTTACTTCGGATTCTACTACATCTACTTCTTCATCGAACTCTTCATCGTCTGGCTCTGGTTCTAGTTCTAGTACAGCCAGCTATGAAGTTAAGATCACGCTAGATGGTACAGATGACAGACTTCGTGTGGGTATGACAGCAAAGGCTTCTGTTATTTTAGAGTCAGCTGAAAATGCATTTGCAGTTGCATATGACTGTGTAGAGACAGATGCAGATGGCAACAGCTATGTAACAGCAGTGGATGACAGCGGTAATGAGACACAGATAACAGTTACACTCGGACTTGAGAGTGATTATTATGTCCAGATCATCAGCGATGAACTCTATGAGGGCATGCTTGTAAAGGCTACAGCTTCCAGCGGTTCATCAAGCTCAGATTCATCAGATGATAACGGAGGCAATCTGATGAACATGGGCGGCGGCCAAGGTGGCGGCGGTGACATGGGAGGCGGTGGTGCTCCCGGTGGCGGCGGTCAAGGCGGTGGCCCAGGTGGCATGTAGGAGGTAATGAGATGGCAGCAGGAGATATCATGTTAGATCTTCGTGACATCCACAAAAGCTTCTTTATTGGAACACCTAATGAATTCGAAGTACTTCACGGCGTCAATTTCAGTGTACGTGAAGGAGAATTCGTTTCCATTGTTGGTCAGTCAGGTTCAGGTAAATCCACATTGATGAATATTATCGGAGCCCTCGACAGACCTACAAGCGGTGAATATACCCTTGACGGTGTAGACATCGAAAAAGCAAAGGATCACGAGTTATCAATTTTACGAAATAAAAAAATCGGGTTTGTATTTCAGACCTACAATCTAATCGCAAGAACTAATGCTATAAAAAACGTGGAACTTCCTATGATGTATGCAGGAGTGCCACGAAACGTAAGAAATGAAAGAGCAAAGATGTTGTTAGAACAGGTGGGCATGACCAATCGTATGATGCACAATCCTGATGAGTTGTCCGGAGGTCAAAAGCAACGTGTGGCTATAGCCAGAGCTATGGCAAATGACCCGGCTATTATTCTTGCTGATGAACCTACCGGAGCTCTTGATTCCGCTACCGGAAGACTTATCATGGATATATTCCATAGACTTCATGAGGAACAGGGCAAGACAATAGTGCTTATCACACACTCTCCGGAACTTTCTCTGGAGACAGAGCGAATTATTACTTTGCGAGATGGTGATATACGAGGGGAGACCACAGGTAATTGGCCTCAGATAAAGGAGGATTTGGCATGTTAATTACAGAAAATATCCTCTTGGCGCTGGCAGGACTCAAATCAAATATCATGCGTTCTCTTTTGACTATGCTTGGTATCATTATCGGTATAGCATCAGTTATTGCCATCATGACAGTAGGTAACTCAATCACTGTCATGGTCAACACTCAGATGCAGGAGATGGGTGCAAATAACCTGACAGTAGGTGTCAGTGCAAAAAGTACATCAGAGGAAACTACAGCATCAGGTCTTCATTTTGGCGCAGGTAACCGTAGATCTATGGATACCGACGATTACCTGACGGAGGAAATGGTAGACTCGTTTTTGGAGGAGTACGGTGACAATATTAAGTACACACTCCTTTCATCTTCTGTAGGTTCGGGAACTGCTATCGACGGCGATTTGTACGCATATGTCAATATAGTAGGCTATAACGAAGACTACATGGATTACACAGATTTAGACTTGCTTGCAGGTCGTACATTTATTGAAAAGGATTATGAAAATGCTCAGAAGGTTTGTATTGTTTCAGACTACTTTGTCAATAATATGTTTGATGGTGATACTTCCGCTGCTCTTGGCTCAGCTGTAGAAATCAGTGTAAATGGAAAGTATTACACATATTATATAGTTGGTGTGTATGAGTATGAGAACACCAGTTACTCTAGCTCATCTACCGAGGATACGACTACAGAGCTATATCTTCCATATGATACAGCACGTGAACAGTTGCACACCTCCAATGATGGTTATGAGAGCATCACACTTGTTACAACTATCGACACAGATTCAGAGACTTTTGCTGATACAGTTGAAAACTGGTTCAATGTGAAATACTATTCAAATAATGATGATTACGAAGTCACGGTAACAAGCATGGCTTCAATGATAGAATCCATGACTACAATGATATCTACCATTGAGTTGGCACTTGCCATTATAGCAGGTATTTCCCTGGTGGTAGGTGGTATAGGCGTTATGAACATAATGCTTGTATCTATCACAGAGCGTACCAAAGAGATCGGTACCAGAAAAGCTCTTGGTGCTACAAATGGCTCCATTAGATTGCAGTTTATCACTGAGTCTGTCGTTATATGTATCCTGGGCGGACTTATCGGTATCATACTTGGTGTCGTACTAGGTTCTGTGGCTGCTACATACATGGGATACTCAGCATCTGTATCGGTATCAGCTATTATAGTAGCCGTAGCATTCTCTATGGGTATAGGTATCTTCTTTGGATACTATCCTGCAAACAAGGCAGCACGATTGAACCCAATTGACGCACTCCGCTATGAATAAAAGTGGGCGGACACTTTAAAAAACTAAAATATAACTTCAAGGTTTATAGGTAGCTTGGGCTCATGTTACGTTCGCTAAGAATAATAACAAAGCAGGTTTTGTATATATAGCCACCGCGCTCTACACAACGTCCGTGTTGTGATTCGCGCTTGCGCCGCCGTCCTAGCGGCGCATGACTATATATATCAAAACCTGCTTTTATTATTCTAAGCTTACTCCCAAAATCGCCCAAGCTTACCTACAAACCTTGAAGTTATTAATCTAATTGGTTAAGTGTCCGCCCTAAAACAACATTTTGATAAACTGTACAGGCGTTTAAAAGACACTAAGTAATAAA
>FLNY01004074.1_pt1 | contig 32473 bp, 26 predicted proteins | sample 1140381 | NCBI WGS metagenome assembly FLNY01 (sample SAMEA3878172, study PRJEB12797) | bioreactor metagenome | biome: Moose rumen | place: Sweden | collected 2011-10 | reverse complement strand
ATTAAATATAACGCCGCTGATATGGACATCTTGACTGAAATTGATGAATCCCTGGAGCAGGGGTGCCATGGAATAGGCGGCCGATCTGGCATTGACGACCAGCACGACGGGAATACCCAATATACTGGCAATCTCTGCCGAAGAGCCCTTGTCACGGTCATAGCCGTCGAAAAGTCCCATCATCCCCTCCACGATGCAGACATCGGCATCTGCGCCGTATCCTGTGAACAGTTCGCGCACATGCTCCTTACTGGCCATAAAGGTGTCGAGGTTGATGCTGGGTCTATGGCAGACGGCCTCATGGAACTTGGTGTCGATGTAGTCTGGGCCGCACTTGAAGGGCTGCACCCTGTAGCCTTTCTCCGTCAGCAGCGCCATCAGTCCTCGGGCAATCGTCGTCTTGCCCGAGCCGCTCGTTGGTGCCGCTATCATGAAATTTGCCTTCACAACTGCAAAGGTAGAAAAAATATTCGGTATATTTGCAGTTAATAAGAAAAAAAATTGTATCTTTGCACCCAGAAAAGGCAATCTGTGCGGCTGATGCCGCCTGATGTAAGGGAATCCGGTGAGAGTCCGGAACTGTACCTGCAGCTGTAATCCCCATGAAAGAGGGTCTGCTTGTATAACGCCACTGACAGCAGTCGGGAAGGCAAGGCAGACTGGGGAAAGTCAGAAGACCTGCCATTTTTAAGAAAGGTACGCGCGTCCAGGAATAGGCGAAAGCGGAAAATGAGACATTCGGACATGAATCGAAGACTGACAGTGGTGCTGCTGGCTTTATGGGCTGTCGTGACTGTTGGGGCGCAGGATATCTGGCAATTAGATAGCCTACAGGAAGTGGTGGTTACCGGTACTGGAACACAGCACCTGCTGAAGAACGCACCTGTGCAGACGGAGGTGATCACCAGTAAGATGCTGCGCAACTACGGTGGTCAGAGTCTACAGGATATCCTCGCAGGTCTGACCGCCTCGTTCTCGTTCAATGAGGACGATATGGGATCGCAGATGCAACTCAACGGTCTGGGCAACGACTATATCCTCGTGCTCATCGACGGCAAGCGCATCCACGGCGACGTGGGCGGACAGAACGATCTCTCGCTCATCGATCCCCAGAATATCGAGAAGATCGAGATCGTGAAGGGTGCTTCGAGCGCACTCTATGGCTCAGATGCCATCGCAGGTGTGATAAACGTGATTACCAAGAAGCACAATGAAGGATTGCTGATAGAGAACAGTACCCGTTGTGGCAGTTACGGTGACCTGCGCCAGCATAATGGGCTAGCCATCGCCCTTGGCAAGGTGAAGAGTTACACCAACTTCCAGTTGCAGCACTCCGACGGCTGGCAGAATACGGCGACGGAGGATCCGAGTCAGACGGAGTTCCTGATTACCGACTCGCGCAACAAGACCGTGAACCGCCATACCAACTGGCAGGTGTCAGAGCACCTGACCTACGAGCCCATCAAGAACCTGGAAATCTATGCTGAGGGCAGTACCTATTGGAAGCGCATCTATCGGCCGAGTGGTAAGTATGCGGCTGTGGATGTGAAGACCTACGACATGGAATACAAAAACCAGAGTCTGGCGGCTGGAGGTATCTGGAAAGTGAACAAGACGGATCAGGTGACGCTCGACGTGAACTGGGACCGTCATGCTTACTACTACTATTATACAGCCATCACCCTGACGGATGGTTATGATCCCTACGGCAAGTTCACCCCCTATTATCCTTATTTCCCTGATGATGAGGAGTTGCAGAGTGACCAGCGCTGTATGATGGCACATCTGAAAGGTATTTTCACCTTACCTTATCGTAATAGGCTGAATGGAGGTCTGGAGTGGCGCTATGACTATCTGGAAGCCCCGATGCGCGTGGAAGGTGGGGTAGCGAGGGATCATACGGAGGCTGCCTATGTGCAGGATGAGTTCAGTCATGCCTTCAGCGACAATGTGGCTGCGAACATCACGGCAGGTCTGCGCCTGAACCTCAACGAGCAGTTTGGCTTCCGCGCTACGCCGAAAGTCTCCGGTATGCTCTCGCTGGGCGAGAATGTCCGATTGCGGACCACCTGGAGTCAGGGTTTTAAGACACCCACGCCCAAGGAACAGCACTACCGCTACGTGCGCTATATGAATGCCACCTATCTCTATCTGGGTAATGAGGACCTGACACCACAGACCTCGAACTACTACTCGCTGAGCGGGGAGTGGAACTGGCAGGGACTGAACGTCACGGTGACGGGCTACCTGAACAACGTGGATAACATGATCACACTGGTGACGATCCCCAACACACAGGCACCAGCAGAGTACATTGTCAAGTACGACCCCATCAAGACGCGCCAGTACCAGAATCTGGAAACGGCCAAGACTAAGGGCATCGATGCCAGCATCCGCTATCGCCTGAACCGTGAGTGGATGCTGGGCGGCAGTTACAGTTATTTGGATACGGAAGCGCAGAAATACGACACGAACCACGACCGTCTAGTGGATGTCGTCATCGACGGCATGGCCCACCACAAGGGCAGTTGGTTTGCGACGTGGAATCACGACTTCTCAAAGTGCTACCATGCAGGCGTCGGCCTCTACGGCAGGATGTCGAGCAAACGCTACTACCAGATTAACGGCGACGGCAAGGGCTACCAGATTTGGCGTGTGACCACCAACCACGAGTTCCCCGTCAGCAAGAAATGGCTGTTCCGCGTTGAGGCAGGCATCGACAACATCTTCAACTATGTGGATGACACGCCCCACGGTCTGCATCTGGGTACGACCACCCCAGGAAGGACCATCTACGGCACGCTGACTATCCGCTTCAGCCAAGGTAAGAAACTCAAGTTTACTAACAATAACAAGTCTAATTTTAAATCAAGTGAAAATGAAACAGATTAAGTATTTGGTAATGGCATTCGCTGCCACGTGTCTCACCGTAGGCCTTGCTTCTTGTGAAAAAGAGAAGGAAGTGGTCAAGGAAGTGGAAGTTCCTGTAGAGGTCATCAAGGAAGTTCCTGGAGAGACGGTTATCGTACATGACACCACAACTGTAATTGATGACTCGAACTGGTCAAAGTATCAGCAGTTGGTTACCTCTGATGTGAAAGCCAACAAGAAGCACGACAAGGCTATCCTGCTTGTGGCTTTCGGCTCTACCTGGGAACAGGCTTTCAATGCCTTCGACACCACCATCGATGCCTACAAGGCAGCCTTCTCTGGCTATGACATCTTCCTGAGTTACTCGTCGGCCATCTGCATCAACCGTGCCGCTGCCGGTGAGAATGGTGTCACCCGTAACTACTATGCTCCTCCCTTCTGGCTCAATGCCTTTGCAGATAAGGATGTGCAGTATGGGGAGATCGTCGTCCAGTCGCTGCAGGTGATCCCCGGTGAGGAATACACCCGTGTGATCAACTACATCAAGGACTTCGCCAACAATGCCAACGGTGACCTCGATGATACCTATCTGGCTAACGTGACCCTGAAACTCGGTGTGCCCCTGTTGCAGAGCAAGGAGGAGGATGTGCCCGCCGTGGCCAAGGAACTCAACGCACTCTACAGCGACAAGGCTGCTGAGGGTGTGGTGGCCTTCATGGGACATGGTAACCCCGACTCTTACGACACCTACAAGGCCAACGTGCGTTACACCGATCTTGAGGAGGCTCTGCAGACCTACAGCCAGAACTACTATGTGGGTACGGTGGATATGATGGGCAACTTCAAGACCAACGTATGGGAACGTATGACTGCCAACGGCATCACTGGCGGTAAGGTGTATTGCCACCCGCTGATGTCTATCGACGGTGACCACGGTCACAACGATATGGCTGGCGACGATGATGACAACTGGGAAGACGGTGTAGGCTTCACCCCGAACGAAGAGGGTGAGGTAGAGGACACCTCCTGGAAGATGTACTTCCAGCACCTCGGCTACGAGTGCAACGACGACACGATGATCAATCTTGGTCTGCTCGAACTGCCCACCATCCGTCAGGTATGGATGAACCACACACAGGCAGCCATCGACGGCGATCCCCTCGACTACTACCACTCCAAGAATCCTGAGGAATAAACTCTCTCTATGAATAAGACGCTAATGCTCTTAGCCGTGGCACTCCTTTCGGGGAGTGCCACTTTTGCGCAAATTCACAAGATGGAGCGCAAGGACTCATCCGTCGTGAGTCGCACCTATAATCTGAACCCGGTGGTCGTGACTGGTTCTGGTCACCACCAGCGTCTGAAATCCACAGCCACACCTGTCCAAGTGCTGGGCAGTCAGGAAATCCGCGAACAGGGCATCGCCACCTTCGATGCCGCCCTGACACGCATGATGCCTCAGGTCTCAATGGCTCCCAATTCGATGGGTACCTTCCTGCGCCTGAACGGAATGGGTAATAAGTACATCCTGATTCTGATCAATGGTCAGAAACTCAATGGCGACATCTCCAATAACGTCGATCTGAACCGTATCAACATGGCCCGCGTGAAACGTATCGAGGTACTCGACGGAGCCGCTTCGTCACTCTATGGCTCAGATGCCATCGCAGGTGTGATCAATATTATCACCAACCAGCCGACACAGCAACTCGTCAGCGTCACCAGCGATACGCGGGTTTCCGGACATGGGCAGTTGACGGAGGCTGTCAGCCTTGATATCTTCAAGAACGGCTTCGGTTCCTACACCTCGTTTACCCACGACCGTGCAGACAGTTACCAGACGACCGACCTGGAATATGTCAAGGGCTCGGAAACGGAGACACAGAAGACAATCGCCCCCTTCTTCACGGGTTACCGCTCGAACATCGTAGGGCAGAAGTTTACCTACGCCCCTAACCAACACTTGGCACTCAACGCTGGCTTCGACTATTCATACAAGATCACAGACCGTCCTGAGACCCGAGACGATATCACAGGAGGTACTGACTATGAGATGCGCTACAAGGGATTCCGCTGGAACCTTGGGGGTATATATAAGTTTACCAGTAAGAACTCACTCCAGGCAGACTTCACCGTCGATCGCTTCCGCTATGGCAAGGAGTACGACGTGGAGACGAAGACATATCAGATTGGCGACTATGTGCAGTCGAAGAAACAGCGCCTGATGGAGGGCGAACTGAAGGCAATTCTTGGACTGACGGAGAACTCCACCACCATCTTCGGCGCCGACTGGCGCAAGGACTGGCTGACGGCTACTTCGGGCAATATCAAGGAGGACGTCTATACTCTTGCCGCCTATGCCCAGCACGAGATGAGACTCTTCAAGGACTTCACCGCAACCCTCGGATTGCGCCTGACGCACCATGAGACCTTCGACAATTACCTGACACCGAAGGCTACGTTGATGTATGCCCCAGGCAATTTCCGCTTCCGCGCCACCTATTCGGCAGGTTTCCGTGCCCCTGGTCTCGACGAACTCTATTATCACTACTATTCCGTGAACCGTGGTAAACCGCAGATTATCTTTGGTAATACGGACCTCTCGCCAGAGAAGAGCAACTACTTCTCCCTGAATGCCGAGTATCGCAGCCAGACCATCGCTGTCAGTCTGACAGGTTTCCTGAACCGTATCAACGACATGGTGGTACGCCAGAATATCGATGTCGATAAGTCGGCCTTGACGATGCTGCAGCGCGAGTTCCCTGAGATGACGGCTGATGAGGCTACGAAACTGGAACGCTACTCCCTTTATCAGAATAGTGACAAGGGCTGCGTGAAGGGTGTGCAGGTTAATGTCTCTGCCAACCTCTTTCCAGGCTTCAACCTCTCAGGCAACTATGTCTATACTTATGCCCGCACAAATAGTGGGGAAGAGTGGACGCTGTTGGAGCGTAGCATCCGCAATGCTGCCACCATCGCCGCCAACTACCATCACTCGTGGGGTAAATACGGCCTGAACGTGAATCTCAATGGGCGCCTCCAGTCGAAGACTTATTATCCCGACTATGAGGATGCACCAGGCTTCGGCATCTGGAACCTGCATACGACCCATACCTTTGACGTGGCCAAATGGGCTTTCCTGGAACCCGGCGTTGGTGTGGATAATCTCTTCGACAAGGTGGATAACCGCATTGACTCCACCAACCGCAAATACGCCCTCTACATTCCGGGCCGTATGCTGGTAGTAGGGCTCAAAGTGAAGTTTAAACAGTAATATTTGGCACTTTGCCTGGTTTTTACTATCTTTGTCACCGATATGGGAAAGATTATCGTAGCAGGCATCGGTCCTGGCAGCAAGGATGACATCACCCCCGCCGTACTGGAGGCAGTGCGCGGGGCTGATGCCATCGTTGGTTATAAGTATTATTTCCAATTCATCGAACCCTTCGTGAAGGAAGGTTGTGCGTGTATCGACACGGGAATGAAAAAGGAACGTGAGCGTGCTGAGATGGCCTTTAAACTGGCAGAGCAGGGGAAGACCGTCGTGGTCATCTCCTCCGGTGATGCCGGCATCTATGGGATGACGCCCCTTATCTACGAGATGAGGACACAGCACGTGTCCTCGATAGAGGTTGAGTCTCTGCCTGGCATCTCTGCCTTCCAGAAAGCCGCCTCGCTGTTGGGGGCTCCCATCGGGCACGACCTGTGCCTGATTTCCCTCTCCGACCTGATGACACCTTGGGAAGTGATAGAACGGCGCATCAAGGCTGCCGCTACAGGTGATTTCGTCACGGCAGTATATAATCCGAAGTCGCACGGGAGATACTGGCAACTCTATCGCTTGCAGGAACTCTTCTTGCAGGAACGTTCCCCGGAGACACCAGTGGGCTATGTGCGACAGGCGGGACGGAAGGAAGAAGCCGTCTGCATCACCACCCTTGCGGCGTTTGACCCGGAGGATGTGGATATGTTCACCATCATCCTTATCGGCAACTCGCAGTCGTATGTGGCGGATGGGAAGTTCATCACCCCACGGGGATACTATTTGCCCCCTAAGTTAGGGAGCATTGGCCAGCAGATCATGATGGAATCCTTCCGCACCATCGCCAGCCAACTGAAACGCCAGGACTATCCCTTAGGTCACAAGTGGGCCTTGCTCCACGCCATCCACACCACAGCCGACTTCGATATGGAGAACATCCTACATACCGATGACGGGGCTGTGGAGACTCTATATAGTAAGGTGGCTGACGGCACCATCAAGACCATCATCACTGATGTGACGATGGTGACCAGCGGCATCCGCAAGGGTGCTCTCCAGCGGTTGGGCATCGAAGCCAAGTGCTATCTGGGGGAGTCTGGGGTGGGGTCTCTCACCCGCACCCAGACCGGCATTCGCCTCGCTGTCGAAGAACACCCCGAAGCCCTCTTCGTCTTCGGCAATGCCCCGACTGCCCTGATGGAACTCTGTGACCTGATCCGTAAGGGTAAGGCCCGTCCTGCCGGTATCATCGCGGCTCCTGTGGGTTTTGTCCACGTCAGGGAGTCGAAACACATGGTGAAGCCCTTCAAGGATATCCCCAAGATCATCGTGGAGGGACGAAAGGGAGGCTCTAACCTCGCTGCCACCCTCTGCAATGCCATCCTGACCTTCGACGATGCGGCACAACTGAAACCAGGGAGAGATCTTTGAGGAGGAGTAAGGAATGAGGAGTGAGGAGTGAGGAGTTTCTAAGACGATGAAGTTTGTTTTAATTGGCATAACTGACGAACCGAAGCCGTATTTCCCTCCCGAGGTGATGGAGGTTATTCGCAACGGCGAGGTGTTCTCTGGTGGGAGGCGCCATCACGAGATTATGGCCTCGATGCTCCCTGCCGACGCTGAGTGGATAGACATCACCGTCCCCATCGATGCCGTCTTTGAGAAGTACACGTCTCTTACCTCTGAAATCATCGTTTTCGCTTCCGGCGATCCTCTCTTCTTCGGCTTTGCCAACACTATCCGTCGCAAGATGCCGGAGGCAGAGATTGTACTCTATCCTGCTTTCAACTCGTTGCAGATGCTGGCCCATCGTTTGGTGATGCCCTACCACGATATGCGGATTGTCTCGCTGACGGGCCGTCCCTGGCCGGCGTTCGACAAAGCCCTAATAGAGCGGGCAGCGAAAATTGGGGTGCTGACGGATTGTGAGCATACCCCTGCCGCCATCGCCCGGCGGATGCTCGACTATGGCTATACCGACTATACGATGAACATAGGTGAACACCTTGGAAATCCCTCGCAGGAGCGTGTCACAACCCTCACCCTTAGAGAGGCTGCCAAACAAGATTTCGCACATCCGAACTGCCTTATCTTGGAGAATCAAGGACCTGTCGCCTTGGTTCAGACGCCCTTCGGCATCCCCGATGCCTCCTTCACCCTGCTCGACGGCCGCGAGAAGATGATTACCAAGATGCCTATCCGTCTGTTGACCCTCCAAGCCCTCGACCTGCCTCTGAAGCACGTGCTGTGGGATATCGGGTTCTGCACCGGCAGCGTCTCCATCGAGGCCCGTCTGCAGTTCCCCCATCTGCACATCGTTGCTTTCGAGATTCGTCCTGAGTGCGAGACGATGATGGCAGAGAACGCCCGTCGCTTCGGCGCACCGGGCATCGAAGTCCACATCGGCGACTTCCTGTCAACCGACTGCGATACGATAGCCGTGCCCGATGCCGTCTTCATCGGCGGTCACGGGGGCTGTCTGAAGGAGATGATGGCAAAGACCCTCCGCTATCTTAGCCCCGATGGTTGCATCGTCTTCAACAGCGTCACCTCTCCCAAGGTCAGCACCAACAGCCGATTGCTTTGGGATGAGGCCTGTCAGGAACTCGGACTCCGACAGGAACCTCCTCTGCACATTCAACTCAATGATTATAACCCCATCGAAATATTAAAAGCCAAAAGATGACAAGAAGGTCGCTACCCCAGTTCCTGCTATCGCTGGTTGCCATCGTCGTGCTGCTGATAGTCAACCTGCTGATAGGCTCCGTGAAGATTCCCGTGGCCGATATCTGTCGGATTCTGACGGGCAGTACAGATGAGAATGAGATCTGGACGAACATCGTCATGCAGTCTCGTCTGCCCCAGGCCCTGACGGCTATAGTGGCAGGAGCGGGACTGGCCGTCAGCGGCTTGCAGATGCAGACGGTCTTCCGCAATCCGCTGGCGGGGCCTTCCGTGCTTGGCATCTCCAATGGTGCAGCCCTCGGCGTGGCCTTCGTGGTGTTGCTCTCCGGCAGACTGGGCGGTGTGGCCCTCTCGCGGCTGGGCTACTTGGGCGATGCCGCAATGAGTGTGGCAGCCATTGCCGGCTCCCTGGCCGTGATGCTGCTGATCGTCTGGATCTCGCAGAAGGTGAAGGGCAACGTCACCCTGCTGATTATCGGCGTGATGATTGGCTATCTGGCGAATGCCGTCATCGGTGTACTGAAGTTCCTGTCGCCGGAGGAGGACGTAAAGGCGTTCGTGGTCTGGGGACTGGGTTCGTTCAGCCGGGTATCTGGCGACGAGATGCTGTTGTTTGTCGTGCTGATGTGTATCCTGCTGCCGGTCAGTTGTCTGCTGGTGAAGTCGATGAACCTGCTATTGCTTGGCGACGGCTATGCCTCGAACCTCGGGCTGAATATCCGTCGGGCCAGAATGTTGATCATCGTCTGTTCTGGTGTGCTGGTGGCGATTGTTACGGCCTATTGCGGCCCGATTATGTTCATTGGTCTGGCCGTGCCCCATCTGGCCCGTGCCTTGTTCCGTAGCAGTGACCATCGGGTGCTGATGCCTGCCACAATGTTTTGTGGGGCGGCACTCGCCTTGGTCTGCAACCTGATAGCCCGTATGCCTGGCTTCGAGGGGGCGTTGCCGGTTAATTCTGTCACGGCCCTCGTCGGTGCCCCGGTCATCGCAGTGGTACTGTTCCGTCGGCGGAAGGACGATGGGGGATATTGAGAAATTGAGAGATTGAGAAACTGAAGATTGAGAATTATGAATAGTAGATTATTTTTTGTGGCACTGGGAATGGTCCTGAGTGCCTGTTCGCCGAAAAGCCAGAAGACATCTGGGAATGATGCCGAGGCCAGTGAGGATTGGGTAGAGGTGTCGCCGAAGTATGCCACAGGCTTCTCGGTAAGGGACTCTGCCGACATCCGTCTGGTGGATGTGGATAAGTACGGCCACTTTGCCCTGGTGCGGACGGAGGAGGTCAGTGTGCCAGAGGGTTATACGAAGGTGCTGGTGCCCATCCAGCGTACCATCTGTATGACGATGCTGCAGTTGTCGAACTTCACCGCCCTCGATGCCCATGACGTGGTGAAGGGTCTTACGGGTACGAAGAATCTCTTCAACAAGGATATCAAGGCACGGGTGAAGGACGGACGCATCGTAAAGATCGGGATGGAAGGCAACTTCGATACGGAGATGATACTCGCTGCCAATCCCGACGTCATCTTCATCTCCCCCTTCAAGCGGGGCGGCTATGAGCCGATCAAGGAGACGGGCATCACACTGGTGCCCCATCTCGGCTATAAGGAACTCAACCCGCTGGGACAGGCTGAATGGATCAAGTTCGTCGGTATGTATATCGGCAAGGAGAAGGAGGCCAATGAGATCTTTGCCGGCATTGAACAGCGTTACAACGACCTGAAGCAAGCGGCTGGCAAGGCTGACGTACGGCCTACGGTGATGAGTGGTGAGATGCACTACGGCACCTGGCACGCCGTGGGCGGACGCAACTATCTGGCACAGGTCTTCCGCGATGCAGGAGCCGACTATGTGATCCATGATGAGGAGACGGCTGGTGAGAACCTGGAGTTTGAGAAGATGTACGCCATCAGTGCCAAGGCAGACTTCTGGCGCATCCTGAACAGTTATCCTGACGAGTTCTCGTATGAGGCCCTGAAGGCTTCGGAACCTCGCAACGAACTGTTCAAGGCCTTCAAGGAGCGCAAGGTCATCTACTGCAATATGAAGCATACACCCTACTACGAGATTTCGCCCGTACAGCCCGACGTGCTGCTGAAGGACCTGGTAGCCATCTTCCATCCGGCACTCGTCGAGCCTGATTATCAGCCGACGTTCTATAGATTATTGAGAAATTGAGAGATTGAGAGATGGGGAAGACAGGAATCATCCAGATCAGTGAGGCGGGCGGACAGATTGCCGATGCCCTGAAACAGCGACTCGCTGCCGACATCATCAGCAGGAGCAGCATCGGAGCGCATTGGCACGACTACGATGCCTTTGTCTTTATCGGTGCGATGGGCATCTGCGTTCGCACCATAGCCCCCTACATCGAGGACAAGCACAGGGATCCTGCCGTGGTCTGCATCGACAGCCTCGGACGGAATGTCATTTCCGTGCTCTCGGGACATATCGGAGGGGCCAATGACCTGACGCAGCAGATAGCCTCGATGCTTGGTGCCCAACCCGTCATTACGACCCAGAGCGACAATGCCGGACTCTGGGCACTCGACACGTTCGAACAGCGGTTCGGCTGGCCGGTAGCGAGTGATATCGACGATATGAATGACTGCATCTTCGCTTTCGTCAACAAGAAGCCTACAGCCTTGTTGCTCGAAGCCCACGACGAAGGTACGGACTATCTGGAGCAGACCCTGCCCAGCCACGTCACCATCATCCACGACATCAGCGAGGCCGACCCTCAGGTGTATGAACTACTGATCATCGTATCGCCCTACATCCGCCACGCCCCGGCAGGGATGCTCGGACTCCATTTTGTGCCGATGGTAGGGACCGTCGGTTTCGGACTCGCCCACCAACCTGAGGACTACGAAAGCATCTATGATGAGATAGACGAGGCTTTCGCCAGCCGTGGCATCCTGCCCTGTTCCCATCGCTATTGCACCATCGACGTGAAGGCCGACGAGCCGTTCGTTGAGTTGCTGCAGGAAGAATATGGCGAAAAAGTCGTCTTCTATACGGCAGAAGAACTGGCGGCAGTCAAAGTGCCCCATCCCAGTGCGACTGTTGAGAAGCACGTGGGTACGCCCAGTGTCTGTGAGGCGGCTGCCATCCTTGGCTCCAACCACGGGCTGCTCGTCGTCCCCAAGATAAAGGGCAAGAACTGGACGGCAGCCCTGGCTATCCCTCGCCGTCAGGGACACATCGAGATCGTCGGTGCCGGCCCAGGCAATCCAGACCTTATCTCTGTCAGGGGCCGACGGATGCTGGAGCGGGCAGACCTGATCCTCTATGCCGGCTCCCTCGTCCCCAAGGCGCTGACGGAGTGCCACAAGCCCGGTGCCGTTGTCCGCAGTAGTGCGGATATGAACCTCGAGGCGCAGTGCGCCCTGATGCAGGAACACTACGACAAGGGCCACTTCATCGTCCGTCTCCACACAGGCGACCCCTGCATCTTCGGTGCCATTCAGGAACAGATGGCCTGGTTCGACCAGCACCAGATGTCGTATCACATCACGCCTGGCATCTCCTCCTTCCTCGCCGCTGCTGCCGAACTCCGCAGCCAGTTCACGATACCCGGGCGCACCCAGACCATCATCCTCACCCGGGGTGGAGGCCGCACCCCGATGCCTGAGAAGGAACAACTCCACCTATTGGCCCGCAGTCAGAGTACGATGTGTATCTTCCTCTCTGCCGCCATCGTCGATGATGTACAGAAGGAACTGCTGATGGAATACCCGGAAGATACGCCCGTCGCTGCCTGCTACCAACTGACATGGCCGGACCAGCGTATCTATCGCGGCGTACTCAAAGACCTGGCGAAGATAGTCCACGACAACCATCTCACCCTCACCACAATGCTCGTCGTTGGCGAGGCCATCGACAACCGCCAGGGCCTCTCCGAATTATACAACAAGCACTTCACCCACCTCTTCCGTCAGGGCGAGGACAAACAGACCTCTTAGCGATGATACTGGTATTCGGAGGAACAACAGAGGGGCGGAAGGCCGTGGAAGTGCTCGAAGAAGCGGGCTCACTCTACTACTATTCTACTCGTAGCGACGGGCAGAAGATAGACCTCATTCATGGTGTTCATCTGATGGGTGACCTTGATGTGCCTAAGATGATAGCCGTCTGCAAGGAAAACGGCATCCGCCTGATTGTGGATGCGGCCCATCCCTTTGCAGAGGAACTGCACCGGAATCTGCTTTTCCTTGCAAAGCACATCAATGCGCCTATCATCCGATACGACAGGATCTATCCGCCACACAGCAGTGAGGTTGTCTGGTGCAAGGACTTTCAGGAGGCTGTCACCTTGTTGGAGGCCCACGGCATCCAGCGGCTCCTGGCACTGACGGGAGTCAATACCATCGGACGGCTCAGTCCCTATTGGGAAAAGCACGAAGCGTGCTGGTTCCGCATCCTGAACCGCCGTGCCTCGCAGATGATTGCCAAGGCGAACCGATTCCCTGAAGAACGGCTGGTCTATTATGAAGATGATGAGACGGCAGACCTCATTGAGAGGCTTCACCCCGAGGCCATCATCACGAAGGAGAGTGGTCTGAGTGGCGGCTTCTGTGAGAAGGTGGAGTCGGCCAGGCAAGCCGGCATCAAGGTCTTTGCCGTGGAGCGTCCGGCATACCCTCGCTGTCGGGGATTTGCAATCCCCGACCCACAGAATGTACAGATAGAAATGGTCAATGGCCCCTACGGACTGCGCCGGGCGGTGGAGAAACTATTGCCGGAATTCTATCCCCTGCATAGCGGACTGACAACGGGCACTTGTGCCACGGCGGCGGCAGTAGCGGCGGCTCTTGCCTCTCTTCACTCGCTGTCGGGGATTTGCAATCCCCGACCATTCTCCGAGGTGCCGGTGGTTCTGCCCGATGGTGAGACGATCCACGTGCCTGTGACCTACGGTGACGGCTATGCTTCGGTATTCAAGGAGGCTGGCGACGATCCTGATGTGACGAACGGTCTCGAGATACGTGCCTGTGTGGAGCCGTCAGATACGTTTGAGATTTGCGCAGGTGAGGGCGTCGGCCGGTTCACCCTCCCCGGTTTCGACTTCCCTCCAGGCTCTCCCGCCATCAACAAAGCCCCCCGTGAGATGATCCGCCATAACCTCTCCATTCTCTTAACTCCGATGTCGGGGATTTGTAATCCCCGACCACCCTTACCTCTAAAAGTCACCATCTCCGTGCCCCAAGGCGCAGAGATTGCCCGTCGTACTTTCAACCCCCGCCTGGGTATTGAGGGCGGCATCTCGATCATTGGCGTGTCGGGCATTGTGAAGCCGTTCTCTGAGGAAGCCTTCATCCTCAGCATCCGCAAGTGTATGCAGGTGGCGAAGGCATCCGGCTCCGATCGGGTGGTGATCAACAGCGGCGGCAAGAGTGAACGTTTCGTCAAGACCCGCTACCCAGACCTGCCCCGACAGGCCTTCGTGGAATACGGCAATTATATCGGCGAGACGCTGAGGATAGCTGATGAACTTGGTTTCAGGTATGTCACCCTTGGCGTGATGCTGGGGAAGGCCGTAAAACTGGCTGCCGGCCATCTCGACACCCATAGCCGGAAGGCCGTGATGGAAAAGGACTTTATCCGGCAGATGCTTCGGGAGACAGGACTCTCCCTCGATCTCAGCGGGATCACCCTGGCCCGCGAACTCTGGAACCTGATACCGTCAGTCAAACTGCAAGCCTTCTGCGAAGTGGTTATCCGCCACTGCGCCAGCCATTGCCTTCCGCTCCTGCCTGACGGCACACTCGAGATCCTTCTGATTGACGAAGAAGGACATATTTATGACTATTAGGAAATACGTGTATTATATAAGTTTGGAAAAGGAGGTCCTGTTGAGAGACAATGACACACAATTTCCCTGTAAAGGTACGAATATTTTCGGATCGGCCAAATATTAGCATAGTAATAACACTCACTGCTTATAAAGAAAAGGCCGTAAAGGGTGTAACGGTGTCACATCCCTTTGTTTATCGGCTTTTACACCCTGTTTCAAGGGTGACACGGGTGACACGAGGGTGACACATTGCTGATCTTGATTTCAATTCTCCAGAGAATTGAAGAAAAAAGCGGTGCTTTGGCACTCGAACCCGCCATCCTATGATTCAATTCTCTAGAGAATTCGGCAGGAACAAAGTGTGTCACCCTTGTGTCACCCGTGACACCCTCGAAGAGTGGGTGCACTACCAGTGTATATCGGCATTGTGTCACCGTGACACCCTATTTCTCAGAATCTCTCGCGCACGCGCGAGACTCTACTTCGCCCTGTAGATGAGGACGGTGAAGACGATGGTTATTAAGATGAGGAGACCAACGACTGACAATACAGGCCAGGCACTGGGTTTGGACATAGCCAGACACGTCAAGGCGATCGCCAGCGTGAGCACAGGCATCAGCAGGCCCATGATGCGCATCATGCGGATGGCTAGTTCGTACTGCCTCATGCTCGTCATCTTGAAGGGCATGTGGATGGTGTGCGGGAAGTAGGCACCCAGCATCATGCACCCTCCGACTACCGTCACGATCAGACAGGGAAAGACAAGGCCGAGCGGCGAACCATAACTGTCTGGCGTGCCGTCGAGTCTGAAGTGCGTGGGAATCACTTCTGGCGCACGACGGAGCAGCCAGACGACGATGCCCCACACCTCGATGGTTAATACGACGAAGGCGATCTCGAAGATGGTGCCCTCAGTTGTCCTATAGACTTTGATCTTCTGTTCTTTCATTGCTTTTCTTCTTTTTTGGCAGACGCTTGGCTTTGCGCAGGGCCTCGGTGATGATCCACTGCAACTGGCCGTTGGTGCTGCGGAACTCGTCCGCAGCCCAGGCCTCTATCGCGTCCATCGTATCCGAATCGACACGGAGGATGAAACTCCTGGTCTTCTTCTCGGCCATGAATTAATGATTAAGTGTACCTGTGTTCACGACCGGCTGGGCAGAGTCATCACCGCAGAGCACGACGAGCAGGTTCGACACCATGGCAGCCTTCTTATCGTCGTCGAGATCGACGATCTCTTCGCTGGAGAGTTTGTCGAGTGCCATCTTCACCATCGAGACGGCTCCCTCCACGATCTTCTCACGGGCCGTGATGATGGCACTGGCCTGTTGGCGGCGCAACATGACGGCGGCAATCTCAGGGGCGTATGCGAGGTAGTTGATGCGGGCCTCGACCACTTCGATGCCTGCGAGGGCCAGACGCTCGTCGAGTTTCTCCTCCAACTGCTGGTTGATCTCGTCGGCGCTCGAGCGCAGGGTGGGCTCACCCGACTTGCTGTCCTCGTCATCGTAAGCATATTGGCCAGCCACCTGACGGAGGGCGGCATCGCTCTGCACGCGGACGAAACTCTCCAGGGCCTTCATCAGCCCCTTGGTGTCGCTGCCCACGGTATTCGGATTGGCGGCCATCGTCTGGGAATCCACCTCGAAGAGGGCCTTGTAGGTATCCTTCAGTTTCCAGACGAGCACCAGACCGATCATCACGGGGTTACCCGTCTTGTCGTTCACCTTGATGGGTTCGGCATCGAGGTTGCGGGCGCGGAGGCTCACCTTCTTCGTGCCGTAGAACGGGTTGATCCAGTAGAAGCCCGTCGCTGAGAAGGTGCCACTATACTTGCCGAACCACGTAGCCACCTTGGCCTCGTTGGGTTCCAGCATCAGGAAGCCACACATCGCAACGATGTCGGCTATCAGGAGCACGATACTGCCAAGCAGCAGCCAACCGCCCTGGGCACCGTCGCTGCCGTCGAGCAGGATGATGCTATACACAATGCCTACGATTGACAGGATGGCCAATGCCAACGTCACGAACAGCATCAGAAAGCCGTTCAATACAGTTCCTTTGAATACAAACTCCTTCGTTTCCATATCTTTCTTACATTTTAATGGTTTATAAAGTGATATCAATTTGATATCGCAAAGATATGAACTATTTTCCATTTGGCAATGGATTTGGGCGCATATTTAACGTTAATTTTGATTTTTCCCTTTGTCGTATGGATATTATTAACTATCTTTGCAAATTCAAGAAGCAAAACGATGACACAAGAAGAGAAGACACAGATAGAAGAGCGGATCGTAGATGTACTGAAAACAGTCTATGACCCCGAGATTCCCGTCAACATCTACGACCTGGGGATGATCTACAAGATCGACGTGCAGGACGACACGACGGTAGATCTCGATATGACCTTTACTGCGCCGAACTGTCCGGCTGCCGACTATATATTAGAAGATGTACGCACGAAGGTGGAGAGCGTCGAGGGCGTGAAGGGTGCCAACGTGAACCTCGTGTTCGAGCCTGCCTGGGACCAGTCGATGATGAGCGAGGAAGCGAGGGTCGAACTAGGGTTCGATTAAAGGTGAGAAGGTGAAAAAGTGAGAAGGTGAGAAGGTGAGATGAAGAATATCTATTTCCTATCCGATGCCCATTTAGGGTCGCTAGCCATTCCGCATGGGAGGATGCAGGAACGGCGGTTGGTGCGCTTCCTTGACTCCATCAAGGAGAAGGCGGCAGCCATCTACCTGCTGGGCGACATGTTCGACTTCTGGTACGAATATAAATACGTGGTGCCCAAGGGCTTTACCCGCTTCCTGGGCAAACTCTCCGAACTGACGGACATGGGCGTGGAGGTGCACTACTTCACGGGCAACCACGACATCTGGGCCTACGACTATCTGGAGAAAGAGTGCGGTGTCATCCTGCACAAGCAGCCAGAGACGACGGAAATCTACGGTAAGATGTTCTTCCTGGCCCATGGCGACGGTCTCGGCGACCCTGACAAGAAGTTCAAGTTGATCCGTGCCGTCTTCCACTCCAAGTTCTGCCAGTGGGCGTTCTCCAACCTCCATCCCCGTTGGGCGATGTGGTTCGGTCTGAACTGGGCAAAGCACTCGCGCATGAAGCGCCCCAATGGTGAGGAACCTGCCTATATGGGCGAGGATCGCGAACATCTGGTGCTCTTCACGAAGCAATATATCCAGTATCACTCCAACGTAGATTACTTCATCTACGGCCATCGCCACATTGAGGTTGATCTGCAACTGACCAAGAAGGCGCGCATGATCATCCTCGGCGACTGGATCACCCACTTCACCTACGTGGTCTATGACGGTGACCATCTGTTGATGTCGCAGTACATCGAGGGCGAGAGCCAGCCATAACAAGCAAATCACAAAAACAAATATGGAAAGACATAAGATTGTAACGTTCGGAGAACTCCTTCTCCGATTCTCCAAACTAGACCATCTCCGACTGACTCAAGGGGATATGTTTACCAGTAAGTACGGCGGAAGTGAGGCCAACGTAGCCGTTTCACTGGCCACACTCGGCGAGGATGTCACCTATATCACCCGTCTGCCCGACACCCCCGTGGGACATGCCGGAGCCATGTGCCTTTCACAACTGGGCGTGGATGCCAGTCATGTGCTCTACGGTGGACAGCGCATCGGCACCTATTACTTTGAGCCAGCGGCCGGCATGCGGGCTGCCAAGGTGATCTACGACCGCTCCAACTCAGCCTACTACGATCTGAAGCCGGGCATGATTCCCTGGCGGGAGATCCTGAAGGATTGTGCCTACTTCCACGTATCGGGCATCACGGCCGCCATCTCTCCGCAGGCTGCCGAAGCCACCTTCGAGGCCCTCGACATCGCCGACGAACTGGGCATAACCGTCTGCTTCGACATCAACTACCGCAAGAACCTGTGGAGATACGAAGGAGCGAATCCCCGCGAGACACTCAGCCGCATGCTGTCGCGCTGTGACATGATGTTCGGCGACGCCATCGAGTTCGAATGGCTCAGCGAACACCCGCAGCCACCCTTCACGGCTACGGACTCCAACTTCCAGATGCAGATGGATGAATACCGCGAGTGGTTCGACGAATTGCACGAGCACTACCCCCGTCTGAAACACTGGATGATGGGCATGCGTAATATCGTGTCATCCAAGCACCACACGCTGACGTGCCTGCTCTGGACAGAGGGCGAACTGCTGCAGGCCCCCATCATCGATATTCCCGATGTGATCGATCCCGTGGGTGTGGGCGACGCCTTCATGGGTGCCTGGCTACACGCTGTCAAGGTGTTCCCAGACGACAGACAGGCACAACTGAACTACTCCCTGGCCGCAGCGGCCCTGAAGAACACCATCCCTGGCGACTTTAATCTTTCGACTCACGAGGAGATTATGGACGTACTCGCACAACGACACAACGAGGGTACGCTCTACAAGACCATCCTATAAAAAGTTTGCCGGACTGAACGTCCGGCAAACTTTACATCTTATCATATTCTGTTTTCAACCAGTCCATACGTTGGTTCAACCATTCCTTGACAGACTGGACTTCGTTCTGGTAACTGCCCCAGACCTCGTAGTTGGGCAGCACATACTCGTAGAATGTACCCCATCTGTTCTCATTCTCCTGGACAGAGCGTTTCAGATAGGTGGCAGTCTCGTTGATCTCCTGCATGATATCATTCTTGCGGCTGTAGAAATATTCATACCGCTCCTTCACCTTGGCTACGAAGGCCGGATCCTTAAACATTCTCTTGATCCAGTCCGACTGCTTGATCCAGAAGTTGTAAGGACCGCGCTCCCAATAGTCATGATTACCAAACGCAAGGTCAAAATCCCAGATCGGACCCATAGTAATCTTGCCCCCGCGAGTAAAATGCATATAACAACTATACAGCATGTTGGCATCGGGGTTCTGGGTAATCTCATTGATCAGATACCAATCCACGAAGGAATCCATATCGAAATATTCTTTCCAGCCATTGGAACCATCCAGGAAAGCATCAGAGTATAGCACATTCTCGGCTCGTACCACGATGTCACGGGCGTAATTATAGTTGGCATCCCCTCTCACCACTTCAGGATCCTCAATATCGATGGGGTTCTCCAGATGACTGGTATAGAAATAGGTCGAGTCAGCCTTGTCCGTTGCACGACCATCTACTTCCAACAAGAATCCGTCATCACCGACGGCAACACGATGATTGGAGATTTTCAACTTCTCACAAAGTTCGTATGTTCCGTCGTATCTTCCATTAAGAATCAGGTCAACATAATGGGAACTGGAAGTATAGTCCAGATTGCTGATCTTTCCCATATACATGGCCGTATGATTACGAAGTGCACTCTTATCAGCATAGTTGGCGATGAGCACCCACGACCTGTCCTTATGTTCGCCCAGCAGCGACACCTTGTCAATGAACTTCAGACGATACGGTTTCTTAGGCCATCTCACCCATGTGGAGTTTCCGCGTCCCTTGATCTGCAGGTCGGCTTCCATCACTTCACCTGCCGAACGCGTCCTGACATCCTCCGTCAGTCTCATGTGGGCATTGACATAGTACTCCTTGGAGGTAATCCACACGCCACCCTCAGTATTAATCTCCATGATGGGCAGACCTGTGTAGGAGTGCACATACATAACATAGTTGACTGACGATTCGGAAGTATGAACCGTAACGGTTGCTGGGGTCCTGAAGTCAAACATGGATTTGCCGCTATTGGCCTCCATGCCATTGATTGTGACGAGCGTTCCATCAAAGGTAAACCGCGGTATCAGGTACTTCTCGGTGGTGATGGTAGGTATCCAGCATTCAATGACGTTGTCGCTGGTAATCTGGCATGTCAGATTCTCCGAGAGCACCACATTATCGTCTGTCACGAACTCCATCATCCGTAACTTCGGCTCTACGACCGACATGACAGCCTCAAGACTGTCGAGTTTCTTTTTCAGTTCATCCGTCTCAAGCGCCACGCGATTATTCATCTCTTCCATTGCTGCATTCCACTTCTCCTGAGCCTCATTTGCCTCAGACAATGCCTTGTTCTCCTGACTCAAGGAGTCACCGGATGCTTTTATATCATCTACCCGTTTATAAAAATCCGTAAGGTCTTCCTTACAGCCTGACAGACAGATGATGATTAAAATAGGGAAGAATATCTTCTTCATCTTTTTCCGTATTACAGTTCTTATTAAGCCATAGCATCAAACTCACCTTTCAGCCAGTCCATACGGGAAGCCAGCCAGTATTTCATATTAGCCACCAATGACCCGTAAATGGCCCAAGTGTCAGAAGTATATGACTTATAGGCTGCCAAGTATTCCCATCTGTTATCATTCTCCTGAATGGAATACTTCAGGTACTCGGCATTGGCACTAATCTCGGCGAGGATGTCCTGCCGATGGTCGTAGAAGTAGTCATAGCGCTCCTTCACCCTTGCCACGAAAGCGGGATCCTGAAAAAGACGGGCATACCAACTCACGTTCTTGATGACGAAACCGTTATACGAGGTATTGGAGATGTCGCCAAAGGCATCCTCGAAATCCCACAGCGGACCCATCTTCAACTTCCCGCCCCTTTCCAAGTTCATCAGACAGTTGGTCTGAAAGGCGCCGTCCTGGTTCTTGGCGATCTCATTGATCAGATACCAATCCACAAACGAGTCCATGTCCATATATTTCTGCCAACCGGAAGTCTCATCAGTAAAATATGAAGAGAAGAGGACCTCCTCGGCCTCATCAACGAAATTGCTGACATACGACAGTGCTTCTGAAGAAGGAACTGCAGGAGCCAAGATCGTCACTTTCCTATCTATGCGATCCACGCTGAAAGTAGAGCCCGACTCATCGGAGCCGATACTCAGTATAAAGCCGTCGTCACCGACGTTCACCTTATCGCGGGAGATCTCAGGACGCTCCACAAAGCCATAGGTGCCAAAATACCTGCTGTTGAAGAACATATCAACGAAATGTCCCCTTGGCGTATAGTCAAGATTACTGATCTCACCCAAGTAATAGGCAGTCTGGTTGTGCAGAAATGTCAGGTCATCAAGATGGGGGTAGAGCCCCCAGGTTGTCCCATTAGGATCACCCAGAAGTGAAATATCATTATTAAACTTCAGTACATAGGTATTCTTGGCCAACAGCATGGCATTGCTATTACTGAGAATATAGTCAGACTGATACCATCTGATAGGGCTCAAGCCCATGATCTTCACACTAGCCTGAGTCACGCCATTGCCACTTCTTGTCGTCGGATTACCTATCACCTTGATAATGCCACCATAATACTGATTGGCATTCGTAATATTAATATGGCCGTTCGTCTCAAGCCAGACTGTTGGAAGACCCGTATAAGAGGTGACATAGACACGGTAATCCTTGATCTTTTTCGGTGTGATGATGCTCAGCACAACAGGGTTGGTGAAATCAAAGGCAGTCACGCCACTCTCTGCCTCAACACCCTCAATGGTTACCACCGAGCCCTTGAACGTAAACCGAGGTATCAGCACCTTCTCACTGGTTACATTCAGTATCCTGCATTCAACGACACTGTCACCAATAATTGTGCATGGCGTATTCTCAATCAGTTGAAGTGGATTGTCTGACGACAAGAACTCCATCGTGAGTAACTGCGGCTCATTCAGCGTGTCCTCCAGATCCTGTAGTCTTTGCTGAATCTTCTCGTTCTCCTCCTGGCGCTTTCTGGCTTGCTCATCAAGTTCCTCTCCCTTTCTTTTAAGAGCATCAGCCTCTTCCTTCAGTTCCCTATTGGAATTTGCAAGACCTTGCACTTGATCTTGTGCTTCTTTGATCTGTCTATCGATTTCAGTAAGATCCGTCTTACAAGCCGCAAGGCTTAATACTGCCACAAAAAATAGAATACTCTTTTTCATCCTATCAAAAAATACTAATTGAATAAATTGACAATTCGGTGCAAAATTAGTTATTTTTTTAGAATTTACAACATCTTTCGACGTTTTTTCTTTTTTTGTCACTGTTTTTTAGTCTTTACACGTCCAAAAACAGAGATAAGGGCGGCCACTCTCCGTGCCCGCCCTTATCTTTGGAAAGATACGACTTCTATACAAGATTCATCGTGTCGGTAGCGATCATCAGTTCCTCATCCGTCGGAATGACAACCACCTTCACCTTCGAGTCGTCGGCAGAGATGATGGCCTCTTCGCCACGCACATTATTCTTCTGCTCGTCGAACTTCACGCCGAGGAACTCCAGGCCCTTGCAGACCTCTGAGCGCATCGAGATCTGGTTCTCGCCGACACCAGCGGTAAAGACAATCACATCGACACCACCCATGGCAGCGGCATAGGCACCGATGTATTTCTTAATGCGGTAGAAATACATGTCCTGAGCCAACTTCGCCTTGGGATCGCCGTTCTTGGCTGCGTTCTCCACGTCGCGCATATCGCTGGAGCCGCCTGTGATACCAGCCACACCACTCTTCTTATTAAGCAGGTTCGACATACCGTCGGCATCCAGACCGAGTTTCTTCTCGATGAAGGTCACGGCACCACCGTCGATATCACCAGAACGTGTACCCATCATAAGTCCCTCCAGCGGAGTGAGACCCATCGAGGTGTCCACGCAGTTGCCATCAACCACAGCGGCAATCGACCCACCGTTACCCACGTGGCAAGTTATCACCTTCGTACCCTCGGGCTTCATGCCCAGGAACTCCAGGGCGCGGGCCGACACATAACGGTGACTGGTGCCATGGAAGCCATAGCGACGCACACCATACTGCTCGTAGAGTTCGTAGGGGATGGCGTACATATAGGCTTTGGCAGGCATCGTCTGGTGGAAGGCCGTATCGAACACGCCCACCTGGGGCAGGCCCGGCATCAGTTCCTTCACGGCATTCACGCCCTTCAGGTTGGCTGGGTTGTGCAGCGGGGCCAGGTCAGAGCACTCCTCGAAGGTCTTCAGCACCTCGTCGTCGAGCAAAACAGACTTGTTGAACTTCTCACCGCCATGCACCATGCGATGGCCTACGGCATCAATCTCGTCGAGACTCTTGATCACACCGATCTCAGGATCGGTGAGCAGAGAGAAGATGAACTTCACACCCTCGGTATGCTCGGGAATATCGTGCATGATCTGCTTCTTCTCACCATTGGCGAGTTTCACCTTTACAAAAGCACCGTCGAGCCCCACGCGCTCAGCACCGCCACTGGTCATCACACTCTTGTCATCCATGTTGTACAGTGCGTACTTGATGGATGAAGAACCACAATTCAATACAAGGATTTTCATCGTTTTACCTTTTTACTTTTTTACCTTTTTACTTTTTCGCATCCATAGCCTGACAAGAGGTGATGGCAATCATATAATAGATGTCATCCACAGAACAGCCACGGGAGAGATCGTTCACAGGACGGGCAATACCCTGGAGGATCGGGCCGATGGCAATGGCATCACCCAGACGCTGCACCATCTTATAGCCGATATTACCCACCTCGAGGTTGGGGAATACCAGCACGTTAGCCCTACCAGCAATCTCAGAGCCGGGAGCCTTCTTCGCACCTACGCTGGGCACGAGGGCGGCATCAGCCTGCAACTCGCCGTCGATCTTCAAGTTAGGATCCATCTCCTTAGCCAGACGTGTCGCCTCGATCACCTTGTCGCACACCTCGTGCTTGGCACTGCCCTTCGTCGAGAAACTCAGCATAGCCACGCGGGGCTCTGCGAAACCAGCGACAGACTTAGCGGTCTGAGCGGTGCAGACAGCGAATTGTGCCAACTGGTTGGCATCGGGCATAGGTGTCACAGCCACGTCAGCCACGACGAGCACACCATCCTCACCAAACTGCTTCTGCTTCGAGATGAGCAGCAAGCCACCGCTGACACAGTTGATGCCAGGAGCGCACTTGATAATCTGCAGGGCCGGGCGCAAGGTGTCACCAGTGGTAGAGAGTGCACCAGAGATCTGACCGTCAGCACCCTCAGTCTTGATGATCATACAACCCAGATAGAGCGGATTCTTCAACAGTTTGCGGGCTTCTTCAATGGTCATGCCCTTCGACTTGCGGATCTCAGCCAGTTTCTCAGCCAGTTCCTCACTCTTCTCATAGTTTTCAGGATCGATCAGGGTAGCCTTGCCGATGTTCTGCAAGCCCTTCTCCTTGGCCAGGGCGGCCACCTTCTCAGGGTTACCAATCAGGATGATGTTGGCGATATCATCTGCCAGAGCCTTGTCGGCTGCACAGAGTGTACGCTCCTCTTCTGCCTCGGGGAGCACGATGCGCTGCTTGTTAGACTTAGCGCGCGCTACAATTTGACTTAATAAATCCATAGTTTGTTTTATTTAATACCGTTTTTTGATTGTCTTTGTAACATTGAGATTGCAAAAGTAATAAAAATAATCCGAACACCGTGCAGTATTCGGATTATTTTACAGAAAATTAAATGAAAACCTTTACGTTTAAATCGTTTTGGCTTATTCCAGTTCCTTCGTCAGGATGCTTTCCAGTTCCTCTAGTGAAAGACGGAGACGGAACTTACCCTGTTGAGCGATAGAGATACTGCCCGTTTCCTCGGAAACAACAATGGCCAAGGCATCACTCTCCTGAGAGATCCCCATAGCGGCACGGTGGCGCAGGCCCAGTTCCTTGGGGATATCCAGGTCATGACTGACGGGCAGGATACAGCCTGCGGCCTTGATGCGCTTCTTGGAGACGATCAGGGCCCCGTCGTGCAGCGGTGAGTTCTTGAAGAAAATGCTCTCGACGAGACGTTGATTGATACTGGCATCAATCACATCACCCGTCGCCACGATATCATCCAACGGCACTGTCCGCTCAATAACGATCAGGGCACCGACTTTTCCCTTGCTCATATTCATCGACGACATGACGATCGGCATAATCATCTCCTTGACATCATTCTTTTCCTTTCCCTTATTCTTTGAGAAGGTAAGAAGTCGTATAATAGTCCGCATGCGCTGGTGAGCCCCCAGGTTATAGAGGAACTTACGAATATCGTCCTGAAAGAGCACGATCAGGGCGATAACACCCACACTGACCAATTTGTCGAGAATGGAGCCGAGCAGACGCATCTGGAGCACCTGCGACACAAAGAGCCAGATGACGATGAACACCATGATACCACTGAACACGTTAAGTGAACGTGAATCCCGCATCAGCCGGTAGATGTAGTAGAGCATCAGCGCTACCAGCAGAATATCGATAATATCTTTCAGTCCGAATTCGAAAAACATCTCTATTTGACCATTTGACAATTTATCGATTTGACCATCTTCACACACTCCACAGCCTCACGGACATCGTGGACGCGCAGGATGCTGGCACCCTTCATCAGGGCGATGGCGTTGAGTGCCGTCGTGCCGTTGAGTGCTTCCTTGGGCGTACATCCCAACAGTTTGTAGATCATCGACTTGCGCGAGATGCCCACCAGCAAGGGAAGTTCCATCACCGACAACTTGTCGAGTTCGTTTATCAACTGATAGTTTTGCTCCAGCGTCTTGCCGAAGCCAAAGCCAGGATCGAGGATGATATCCTTGGCTCCGAAGTCACGCAACTGCTGCACCTCCTGCGAGAAGCGCATCAGCATGTCGCGCAAGGTAGGCTGTACCGACAATAACATATAAGGTACGCGCAAACGGGCCACCATCCTATACATCTCTGGGGTGCCTTCGCTGACATCGTTGATGATATCGGCCCCGAACTCCTCCACAACCATCCGTGCCACATCGGGACGGAACGTATCGACGGAGACCACTGTATAGGGCAGTTCGCGACGCACGATGTCAAGGCTGAAGCGCAGGCGCTCCATCTCCTCCGCCTCCGGCACCTCCGTAGCCCCGGGACGAGTGGAATAGGCTCCCACGTCGATAATCGTGCCACCTTGCTCCACAATCTCATTGGCCCGCTCGATGATTTCCTGCTCCGTCTGCTTACGGCTCCCGGCATAAAACGAATCGGGCGTCACGTTCAGGATACCCATCACCTGCGGTTCGCTGAGGTCCATCAGCCGACCTTGTACATTGATCGTATAGTCCATTTCGCCCACAAAGATAATAAATAATTCATAATTCATAATTCATAATTCATAATTATTTCGTAATTTTGCACAAAAATTAGCGAAGTTTATGGATATCAAGGAACTTTACAGGCTGTATCAACAGCATCCCTGCATTACGACCGACAGCCGAGACTGTCCGAAAGACAGCATCTTCCTCGCCCTGAAGGGTGAGTCGTTCGACGGGAATAAGTTTGCCGTCGCCGCCCTTGAGAAAGGCTGCAGTTATGCTATCATCGACGACCCTGGCATCCTGGGAGACCCGGGACATCTAAAATCCCCGGAAAGGCTCATCCTCGTCGATGACTGTCTGCAGACCTTCAAGGACCTGGCACGCGAACACCGTCGCCAGTTCGACATCCCCGTAATCGGCATCACGGGCACCAATGGAAAGACGACGACCAAGGAACTCGTGGCTGCCGTGCTGCAGCAGAAGTTCAACGTGCTCTACACCCAAGGCAACTTCAACAACGACGTGGGTGTGCCCAAGACGCTCTTCCGCCTGACGAAGGAGCACGAGATAGCCGTCATCGAGATGGGGGCCTCACATCCTGGCGACATCAAAACACTCGCCGAGACGGCAGAGCCCACCTGCGGCCTCATCACCAACGTCGGCAAGGCCCATCTGCAGGGCTTTGGCTCCTTCGAAGGGGTCGTCAAGACGAAGTGCGAACTCTACGACTTCCTCCGTACCCGTGAGGACGGACTGATCTTCCTGAATGCCGACAACGACTATCTTGTCGGCCAGATCGGTGACGAGGAAAACCTGTGGATATCCCCCTACTCCACCGACCCCGAGAAGCAATACACCTGCATCAGCGGTGAGATCATCGCCTGCGACCCCTTCCTGAAGTTTCGTTGGCGCGAGCCACTGATGACCCTTGAAGAGGAAGGCCGCTCGACGAAGTGGCACAAGGTGCAGACCCAACTCATCGGTTCCTACAACATCGACAACCTGCTGGCTGCCATCGCCGTGGGCATCAACTTCGGTGTGGATCGTAAGAAGATCTGTGCCGCCTTAGAGGGATATACGCCCTCGAACAACCGCTCGCAGTTGACCGTCACCGCCAAGAACCGTCTTATCGTAGATGCCTATAACGCCAATCCCTCCAGCATGCTGGCCGCCTTAGAGAACTTCAGACTGATGCAGGCAGACCACAAGATGGCGATCCTCGGTGATATGCGCGAACTGGGCGAGTCCTCTGCCGAGGAACACCGGCGTATCGCCGACTATCTGAAGACAATGGACGTGGAGGAGGCGTGGCTCGTGGGCGAGGAGTTCGGCAAGACCGACTGTGACTTCCTCAAATTCAAGGATGTGGAGGAGGTGAAAACCTCCATTGCTGAGAAATGCCCGGAGGGAAAGACCATCCTCATCAAGGGCTCCAACGGTATGAAACTCTTCCAACTGCCAGAACTGCTGTGAGGACTATGAGGGAAATAGGAATCTTCCTGTTGTTAGCCCTGCTGGCGATAGGCTGTCAGCGTCAGCAGGATCCGGAGATCGGCAACGCCGTATATTACTGGCGCACGGACCTCCACCTCGATTCCACGGAACGTGCCTTCCTCCAGCAATTCCACATCAAGAAGGTGTATTGCCGCTACTTCGACGTGGTGATGGACTCTGCACAGGGACCACGTCCGAATGCGACCATCACGTTCAGCGGCACCCTGCCTGAGGGCATCGAACTCGTGCCGACCGTCTATATCACAGAAGACTGCATGCATCAGTTCCACGAGGGACTGGCGGAGAAGATCATCAACCGCATCCTGCAGATGAACGAGACCAACGGCATCCGGAACATCCACGAGATACAGATCGACTGCGACTATACCAGTCGTAGCCGCAAGAACTACTACCTGTTCCTGGACTCACTCAGAACCGTCTCCAGTGAGATCTTCCCCAGTGAGATCTCCACGACAATCCGTCTGCACCAACTGGCAATGGAGGCGCCGCCTGTCGATTACGGGGTGCTGATGCTCTACAACACGGGTGACCCCCGTAAATGGACGGAGCGCAATCCCATCCTCGACATCCGTGACGTAGCCCCTTACCTGAGGTACCTCAACAAATACGACCTGCCACTGGCGACCGCCTACCCCGTCTATAGTTGGTTGCGCATCATCGACGGCATCCATATCGAGCACACGGTGGCGGCCGAAGAGATCCTAAAGGTGAAACAGGCCGTGGAGCAGAATCGGGAGGGACTGAAGAACAGCATCATCACCTATCACCTGGACAAAGAGAATATCAACAGATATAAACCCGAAACCTATGAAGCGATTTATCATCACTAATCTGCTGGCGCTGATGGCGTTGCCCATCCTCGCCTGCGCCTGGGTCGATACCCACAACTACTACCTGTTCCACGTCTATGACAGGGATGATTTCAGCGACCGCATGGACCAGATCACCAGGAACAACTGGAAGGCCTATCTCGGCATGGGCGAGGACGAGTACTTCTACTTCCGCGCCGACGATGTCATCAAGGCCGCCAAGGCCAAGAACGACCCGCTGATGGTCAGTTATGTGCAGAACCTGCAGGAATACCTCGACTGCGGAGACATCGAGGATCGTAAACTCCGCGAGTGGAACTATCCGACAAGGGAGGAGATCGATGCCGCCAACAAGACGCTCCTGGCTGTGCGCACCTATGCCCAAGGCAAACTGAAGAGCCGTCTGCGCTCCCAGCATGCCCTCCTTTTCATGCGCTGTAACATGCTCCTCAGGCGCCATCAGGAGAACATCACCTTCTGGGAGCAGACCGCCAGCCAGTATATCGAGACCGTCTATAAGGACATGATGAAGAACATCTACGCAGGAGCCCTCTATAAGACGGGACGGCACCTGAAGGCCGGAGAACTCTTCGCCGAGATGGGCGACTACAACAGTCTGATGACGCAGTACTACAAGAAGCGTTCCTTCGTGGCCATCCGACAGGAGTACATGACCAGTCCGAACGCCAAGACCCTCCCCTTCCTCCTGCAGGACTTCGTGAACAATGCCCAGGAGGCCTACGACCACGACGGCAGCGGTAAGTTGTTCGTGCGCGACATCTCCAAGGGCGAGGCCACGCAGATGATCAACTTCTGCAAGCAGGTCGTCAGCGAGGGTAAGACGGAGAGTCCCGCCCTCTGGCAGAGTGCCATGGCCTGGCTGGAGTATATGTTCGGCAGCAAGGAACAGGCCCTGAGCGACATCAGCAAGGCCCTCACGATGGAAGGCGACGGGCACATGAAGGACAATGCCCGCGTGCTGCACCTCTACATGAAGTCGGCCCTCTCGCCCAAGAGTCAGGCGTTCGACGACTGGCTCGCCGGCGAACTGGAGTGGATCAAGCAGAAGGCGGAGCCCGACGGCTACTACGACATGGCCATGAACCGCCTCACCCACCAGGTGCTCACGACCCACTATAAGGACAGTCCCGTGACGGCAGCCGCCATCCTGAGTGCCGCTAACAGCAGCGAATACTTCAACTATCTCGACACGATGAAGGTGGCCGATCTGGAACAGTATCACTTCTATACCCTCAGGTCGGCCAAGACCGACCTCGACAAGTTCCTGAAGAAGCACCTGCAGAAGATGGATGAGTACGGGATGGAGAACCTGATCGGCATGAAATGGATGCGCGTCGGCCAGTGGGAGAAAGCCATCGAGTGGCTGAAGGACGTGCCCGTGCCGTACTACGAGGGACAGGGTTATGCCGTCTATGCCGCCAACCGCCGCCATGACCTCGGACCGTGGATCAGGCGCCAGTGGCTGGACAGCACCACCCTCTACAGTGATACGAAGTGGGAACTTGGCCGGAACCCCAGGCTCGTCTTCGCCCAGGAGATGCTGAAGATGGAGGGCGAGACCGCCGTCCTCTCTGGTGAGACCCAGAAGAAACAGTATTACGAACTGGCCGTACGCTATGCCCAGGCCAGCCAAAGCGGCGACTGCTGGTTCTTGACCCATGACTCGAAGAGTGCCTACAATCTGTCAGGTGCAGACGACGTGGATTTCGATGCCAAGGCTCTCTCGCTGCTCGAAAAGGCCGGCAGTCCGAAGGATTTCCTGCTGAAGGAGAAAATACTCACTGGCAAAGCCTACCTTTATGGTTTCACATCGCCCTGGTACGAGATGGTATGGAACGACCAGACCTGCGAGAGCGACCGTGTCGTCAGGCCCAACGCACTGGGCTATAAGGCCTGGGCGGAACTGGCTGCCTTCGAGAAGGCCCACGCCCCAAAGACCAGCGGCTACGTGTCGAGATGCGATGAGTACAACAACTTCCTGAAGATCTTCGCCCAACGGTAGAAAAGAAATGAGGGGCATTTTGTCCCTCATTTTAAAATTTTATCGCTTTTCTTGCACGTGTTTCAAAAAAAAACACTAACTTTGCAGCCGATTTTGGAAAATCACCCAGAGATCGGGATGTAGCGCAGTTGGTAGCGCACTACGTTCGGGACGTAGGGGTCGGGCGTTCGAGTCGCCTCATCCCGACAACGCAAGGTTGTCAATCGCAGGAGTTGGCCCTGCAACCGCTTAAAACAAACTGGCAATAAGTTCCTGACAGTCAGTACGTTGTAAAGCATGGTGGTCGAGTAATCGGCCACCTTTTCTTTTTGGCGTTCACGAAATTTTTGGCGTGTTTTTGGCGTGATAACATTATTTAACGAGCTATCGCCCCATTTATACTGAATTGAATTGTGTTAATTTGCAAAATGATAGGCAAACAGATTTGTTCTGATAATACTTTTGGCGTTTGACTCTCACCTTGCTTCATTAGCGAACGAGGTGTTCATTCAATTATAAAACAGCAATAGACGCTTTTAGGATTGTTCTGCCCTAACTTGAAAAACTCTTTGACGATGTGGTATTCCTGTCCTCGCTCGAAGTCGTATTTATCCGGCTCAACGTGGATAGTGAACAGGCGGGTGCTGTGTGGAGCGAGTTCGTAGCCAATATCGTTGAAGGCATAGACGGCTCCGTCTTTCCTCGGCTTAATGGGTAGTATCGTCCACACATCGTTTACCCGCTGCTCAATGGTGTATGCCTCGCCCGTTATGCAAGTGCTTTCCGTGTTGTTAACCATTTTTACTGTAATAGAATCCAATGGAAGTCTCAGTGTCCTCCGTATAAGGGAGTCGGTTTGCGAAAGGTGTTTGTCGGTGATGACCAAACGTAGGGTGTCCGCACTGGTCACCGCCTCGGTGCTGTCGGTCGGCTGTTCCGCATCTGCCACCGTCTGCCGTGCCGATGGCTTGCAAGAGGCGAGGGAGAAAGCAGCAAGCATCATAAAAGCAATTCTCCAGAGTTTCTGCTGATTCATTTTTTTTCTTCGTTTGAGGGTTCTACATATTGTTTCTTATCTTCTTAAATCGTGCAAATTCTTCGTTATAATCTTTTGACAATTCATAAGTGAGCAAGTCATAAACATTACCACCCTTAATGACGGCATTTGGGATAGCACCCTTATACTTGAAGCCATTCTTTTGTAATACTCGTATTGAAGCGATGTTTGGGTGAAAGACATTAGCTGTTATTTGTTCAAGTGACAAGACCTTGAATGCAATGGGGCATATCTGTTTGACTGCTTCTGTGCCTATCCCTTTGTTTGAATAGTCATTATGGAGCATATAACCGATTTCTGCATCATCATCTTTCTTCTCAACCGATATGCTGCCTATTAGTTTTCTATCATATACAATAGCTCGATATATACCAGTAACTGCTTCATTCTCAGAAACCGTCTTCAGCCATTCTTCCGCATCCTTTTCTGTATAAGGATTG
>FLNY01004073.1_pt1 | contig 32484 bp, 19 predicted proteins | sample 1140381 | NCBI WGS metagenome assembly FLNY01 (sample SAMEA3878172, study PRJEB12797) | bioreactor metagenome | biome: Moose rumen | place: Sweden | collected 2011-10 | reverse complement strand
AATGCCGTCACAAAGCCGCGATCTCCTCTGCCGTCAGGCCAGTGACGGCAGTTATTTGAGCGATGTCCATATTTAAGTCCTTAAGATTCCTTACGATTTGTACAATTTTCTCCCTGGTCTTTTGGGTCTCTGCCTTGGCTTGTTCCGTCTCTGCCTTGGCTTGTTCCGTCTCTGCCTTGGCCTTTTCGGCCTCTCGCTTGAGGGCATTCTCCAGCGTCTTTTGCACACTGATATTATCCCAGAACTTATTGTATGCCCGCATCTCTTCATCAGTGAATGCAGCCACCTCGACAATTTCCAGGGCCTCCTTCACCTCGTCGTTCTCCAATAGTTCATTGGGAGCCTTGCGCGTCTTCTCGTTGATTTCTGTCAGGAAGCGGAGCCACAGCACCTGCATCTTCTTGTCGGAATACGTCTGGGGCTTGAACTTCGGCAGTTCCACAAAGACCAGGTGCAGACCGTCAATCACCTTGTTTGTATATTTGTCGTGAACGAAATGGTAATAGTGATAATAGTCATCCACATCCTTCTGGAACACCTCGTTGACGAAGTTAAGCGCATATACGGGCTGAAGGGCCTCGTAGTCGCCACCTTTCTCGGACTGGGCCACGTAGGCCTTGGAAGCGTTGAGGAGCACGCGCTTCTTGAATGACTCCGTCCATGACATCTGCATCTCTACGATGAACTCACGCCCCTTGCTATCCTTGCAGCACACATCGACGATACTGTACTTCTCGACCTCCGTACGCTCGGGGATTTTCTCTGCAGGCCAGTAGGTGATGCTCTCCACCCGCTCGTCGTCTTTCAGCGGGAGCATGGCATTCAACAGGCTGATGACGAGGTGTGGGTGCTCGCCGAAAATCTTCTTGAAGGTCAGGTCTGCCCTCGGGTCCAAATACTTCGCATTCATCTTCTTTGCTCCTTTCGTTTTCGCTTTCGCGGTTCTTTTATTTCCCATAATAATCAAATTTAGTGGGTTAGACAATAGTTTTATCGCCTGCAAAGATACGCACTTCTTTTGAATCAGCCAAATTTTCAGAGATGTTTTTTGCGCTATCCCGGCGTGATGTCGTTACAAAACCGCGATCTCCTCGGCCGTCAGGCCAGTAGCCTTGACGATGTCGGCTATGGGGATGTTCATCCCCTTCAGATTGCGGGCAATCTCTGCTTTCTCCTCTGCACGGCCCTTGTTGTAAGAAGTCTCCATCGTACTATAATAATCCCAGTAGTCCTTCTTGCTGGCTGCATACTCATTGCGTTCGGCTGGGGTGAAACGGGCAATCTCTGCCTGCTCGAAGAGACGGGTAAAGACACGCTCCTGAAGGGCTTTCGGACGTTCTAGAAGGCGCGTCAGGTTCGTCAGGGCGAACATCCACTTGTCTAGCATAGTCTCCAGTTGGACCTCCTGCTTGTTGAACTTCGGCATTTCCAGATATATAAACGTCAGTTTGTCGTAGAATACGTGGTTGTCCTCCACGTCTTTCAACTTAATCTCATGGATCATGCTGTCTTGGGGGTATTCGCCGTTGGGAAACGTGAAGTTCAGGATGCCTACGGTATAAACATCCTTCAAGTGGTAGTCCCATTCTCCTTTTTTGCCCTGCTCACGGATAGGGAACGTTGAGTAATAGATGCTGCGATCCTTGAAGTAGGCCTGTTCGGCCTTCTGCATCTCAACGATGATTCGGCTGCCATCAGCCAACTGGCAATATACGTCAAAGACGGCCTTGCGATCCTGATAGCCTTCACCGAGGTGCTCACTATTCAGGTAGGAAAGGTCGATAATCTCGGGCTTGTCTTTGAACAGGGCATTGAGAAGGCTGATTAACAAGTCCTTGTTCAACTCTGTGCCGAACAATTTCTTGAACCCATAATCTGTGTAAGGGTTGATGTACCTTTCGCTGATTTCCACTTCCATTGCGTTTTCTCCTTTCACTTTTTTCCTGTTATTTCCCATAATTATCAAATTTAGTGGGTTAGACAATAGTTTTATCGCATGCAAAGATACACACTTCTTTTGAATCTGCCAAAAGTTTCCCGGAAAAATTTGCAAGAACCGAGAAAATGTAGTATCTTTGCCAAAAACTTAATAACGAATAAGTCTATGGGAAAGAAAAAAGGAGGAAAACGGTTAGGGAAGAAACAGGTCAGCGAACTGCTGCAGAACCTCTTCCAGCATCATCCGAACGAGACGTTCTCGTTGAAGCAGATATTCAAGGCTCTTAAACTCGATACCCATCCGCTGAAGATGCTCGCCATCGACACGATGGAGGAGATGGCGTGGGATGATTTCCTCTCGAAGGTCAGTGACAACTCCTACCGCCTGAATATGAAGACGCAGGTGCAGGAAGGCGTGTTCCGTCGTAAGGCCAACGGCCGCAACTCGTTCCTGCCCGACGATGGCGGAACGCCTGTGTTCGTGGCCGAGCGCAACTCGATGTCGGCGATGGACGGCGACCATGTGAAGGTGTCGTACATGGCCCGTCGCGATAAGCATATCAAGGAGGCCATGGTCATCGAGATCGTCCGTCGGGCCCATGACACCATCGTGGGCAAACTCCGTGTGGAGAAAGACTGGGCCTTCCTCATTCCTGCCGACAGCACCTTCGTGCACGATATCATCATCCCCAAGCGCAAACTGAAGGGCGGAAAGACCGATGACAAGGCCGTGGTGAAGGTCGTACAGTGGCCCGATGCCGATCATAAGAATATCATCGGCTCCGTGGTGGACATCCTCGGCAAGACGGGTGAAAACAATGCCGAGATGCATGCCATCCTGACCCAGTACAACCTGCCTTATAAGTATCCGAAGGCCGTGGAGGAGGCTGCCGAGAAGATCGACGCCACCATCACCCCGCAGGAGATAGCCCGTCGCGAGGATTTCCGCGACGTGTTCACCTGTACCATCGACCCGAAGGATGCCAAGGACTTCGACGATGCCCTCTCCATCCGCAGACTCGACAACGGGCTCTGGGAAGTGGGCGTGCATATCGCCGATGTGTCGCACTACGTGAAGGAAGGTTCCATCATCGACAAGGAGGCCTACGCCCGTGCCACGAGCATCTATCTGGTCGATCGTACCATCCCCATGCTGCCCGAGCGGCTCTGTAACTTCATCTGTTCGCTCCGTCCCGACGAGGAGAAACTGTGCTATAGCGTGATCTTCGAGATGGACGATGAGGCCAACGTGAAGAAGTGGCACCTCGCCCATACCGTCATCAAGAGTGATCGCCGCTATGCCTACGAGGAGGTTCAGCAGATCCTGGAGGACAACGGCGTGAAAGACGGCACGGGTGAACCCGCACCTCCCGCAACGAAGAAAAATCCCTACAAAGGTGAGAACGCTACGGAACTGATCAAACTCGATGCCCTCGCCAAGAAACTGCGCGCTGCCCGCTTCAAGAACGGCTCTGTGAAGTTCGACCGTGAGGAACTGCATTTCGACATCGACGAGACGGGCAAGCCTATCCGCGCCTACTTCAAGACCTCGAAGGATGCCAACAAACTCATTGAGGAGTTCATGCTGTTGGCGAATAAGACCGTCGCCGAGTCGATAGGTCGCGTGAAGAAAGGCACTAAGGCCAAGACGCTGCCCTATCGTATCCACGACCAGCCCGATCCTCAGAAACTTGAGAACCTGCGCCAGTTCGTGGCGAAGTTCGGCTATAAGGTGAAGACCAGCGGCACAAAGGGCGCCATCTCCCGTTCGCTTAACGCCCTGATGGCGGATGCCGAGGGAACCAGGGAGCAGAACGCCATCGAGACCGTCGCCCTCCGTGCGATGATGAAGGCGAAGTATAGTGTGCATAATATCGGGCACTACGGACTGGCCTTCGACTACTATACCCACTTCACCTCGCCCATCCGCCGTTTCCCCGATACGATGGTGCACCGTCTGCTGACAAGATATCAGGAGGGTGGGCGTTCGGCCAACAAGGACAAGTATGAGGAGTATTGCGAGCACTGCTCCGACATGGAACAGATCTCGCAGAATGCCGAGCGCGACTCGATCAAGTACAAGATGGTGGAGTTCATGGCCGACAAGATCGGCAACACCTACGATGCCCATATCAGTGGTCTCACCTCCTACGGCATCTATGCGCAGATCGACGAGACGCACTGTGAGGGCATGATTCCCATCCGCGACCTGGGTGACGACTACTACGACTTCGACGAGAAGAACTTCGTGATCGTGGGTCGCCGTCATCATACGAAGTACCAACTTGGCGACCCCATCCGCATCCAGGTGGCACGCGCCAACCTCGAGCGCAAGCAACTCGACTTCACCCTGGCGGAATAGTACGCGTACCTATTATTACTACGCCCGCGAGGAAATGTTAAAATCGATATTCATGCAAAAAAATCCCGTTTTTCTCTTGGAGGGAAACGGGATTATTCGTATCTTTGCAGTCTGAAATTGTTTAATATAATCTATCACAAAATTTAAAATGCAAGAAAAGAACTACATTCGTCAAGTTATTCGCCAAACGGCGCAACTTAAGATATAGCCGTGGCTATATACGCGTGTAGTGTGTTCTTTGACTTATTGCATTAATAGGGTTTTGTGATAGGGACTTAACCAAAGTTTCTATGATACTCACTGGGTAAACGCCTCGGCTTTGCCCAAAACACTCTTGCGCCTTTTTTTACAAGGCCATACTAACAGTTTTCGCCCAAAAGCACAGAATTGAAAAACCGTTATTTAGTAAGAAGTACTATGATTAGTGATTTGAAGAAACAGACGAACAAGTCTGTTGTTGAGTTCTTACGGCGGCAGGGACTGGCCGCTCAGATTCGCTCTTTGCACTTCAAGGGAGTAGCACCGTTATTCCGGGCTAATGAGGTGTATGTCTATACTGGTGATAACGAGATACTACTCGTCATCATCGATACGCAATCCTTCCCCAATGGTGAACTGGCTGACGAGGAGCCGTTCAATGGGGAACATCCGCTCTATTTCACCGAGAGCAGCCACAGGCCGAGCCCCGTATGGGATCTGGCTGTGACACTCGAATTGATTCGTCGTCGTCTGCTGCGCTTCAGCAAGTATATTCCCCAATTGCACGGGGTGCTGCTTACTGGCAGCCTTATCATCAACTATGATGATATGTGTGATCTGTGGGGGAGCATGGATATCAGTGTCTTCCATCAGATGACAAATCCGAAGAAGTTGTTCCTGCCTGTCAGTGATACGGACGATTTGAAGTCCGATTTCCCTCTGTTGTTCATCAAGGAGGCAGAATACGACGACTGGGAGATCAAGGATGTAGAAGAGAAGTTGGAGAAGTATTTGAATTCGGACACGACGGGGCCCAACCTTTACGATATTGCCAAGAAACTAAGCAAGCCGCAGGAAAAGACGGTCGAGCCTCAACTGTTCAACTTCGACGAAGATGATTTCGATCTGGATTATTACTCTGGAGACGACTACGACTCTAACGATGGCGTACAACAAAATGATAGCCTGACTATGAATAGGTACAAGTTGGATGAAAAAGAAAATGATATGCTGAAGAAGATTTCCTGTGTCAATGTGTGCCTGGCATCTGCTACGGAAGATGCGACACCCCTCTACGCTGACTCTCAAGTGACTGTCAGTTTTACTGCCAAGGCTGGTGAGTACTTCAAACTGGATCAGTTTAAGTGCTATATCTATACACCAGATTTTTTCCCTATGTGTAACAGCGAACAGGACGGCTCTGCTGTCAACCGCATCAAGGGTAACAGGCTGGAGGTTATCATACCTTGTAGTAAGGTTTGGCTGCCAGGGAAATACATCCTGCTGGTTGACGGTGCCCCTGATGACTCGATGGAGGGTCTGGCGCGTTACGATGTGACACTCGACGACCGCCTGAATGTTGAGGTGGGACCACAACAGATGTGCCGACCTTGTGGCACGGAGGACACCCTCACCACCTGCGTCGAAAACCAGTTAAAGGGTTGGTCCCAGATTGCCTGCACACCTGGGCTGGCCCCGCTGAGGCGATTTGTCATTAAGACCCGTCAGATACAGGTCTATAACGAGTTCCGCAGTCTGATGCATGGTGGCAGAATCGGCTTCAGCCAAAACCTGCTTATCAGTACCCGCAACAGGGATGTCGATGGTAAAATGCTACAGGGCTTTGCCGAGACTCTGGGCTATGGAAAATCCTTCTATGCCGTGGATTGCTCCAGTCTATACGATCCCTCACATCCTAACCCCTACGATAATGTTTCGGACGAACTCGGCGGGGTCAGGGAACGTATTATCTGCCTGACAGACATCGGTATCCTGCTTTGTGCGGGCGGAAAGGTCATTGTCAGGAAGATCATCGACCTGATGACCGATAAGTCGCGTGCCAACTCCCTCTGGATCTGCGGAACCCGCCAGGAGAACACTACACTGTTGAACCTGTACCCCACCTTGGATGCGTTCTTCCTGAAGGACAACCGTCTGGAACAGGAGCCCTACAGTGACTTTGAACTGGTACAGGCCTTCCTCTCCCAACTGGCGGAGGAGTCGCTGGAGTGCTCGCCTGAGGCCAAGGATGCTCTGTCGCGTGCCATCCTCCACAACTATCAGAAGGGAGCCCTGAGCGCCTGGTCGCTCGACAATATCCGCCGCTTTGTCTGCGAGGAAGTCCGCCCTCACTATCTGGAGCACGGTCTGTCCATTATCGAGGCAGAGAGGCTGCCACTGCTGGCTGTAGATGACCTTTGCCTGGACAGGCTCTCCGCTGGCACCTCTACTTTCGAGGAGAGTATGCGCGAACTCAACGCGATGATCGGCCTCGACGAAGTGAAGCAGGGCATCAAGACGATGGCTAATAATGCGCGCCTCTTCCTGGAGCGTCGCCGTCGCGGCCTGAAGACCAGCGACGACATGGTGTTCCACTCCATCTTCACTGGCAACCCGGGTACGGGCAAGACCACCGTAGCCCGAATGTTGGGTAAGATCTATCACGCGCTGGGACTTCTCTCCAAGGGAGATGTGATCGTGGCAGACCGCACCCGCCTCGTGGGACAGTATATCGGCCAGACGGAGGACAATATGAAGGTAGTGCTCGAGGAGGCGCGTGGCAACGTGCTCTTCATCGACGAGGCCTATACGCTTTATACGGGGGCTGACGACAAAAAGGACTTCGGTATGCGGGTGATCGAGTCGCTGCTCACCGTACTCTCCCAGCCCAATCCCGATATGCTTGTGATCTTTGCAGGCTACCCCAAGGAGATGGACACCCTGCTCTCCACGAACCCCGGGCTCTCCTCCCGCTTCGCCTACAGATACCTGTTCAATGACTATACGGCTGAACAACTCATGCTGATAGCCATACGGCTCTTCGATCGTGACGAGTATATCCTGACGGATGAGGCGGCCACGGAACTGCAGAGTGCTATCTCGCAGACGCTCCAAAAGAAGCAGGCCAACTTCGGCAATGCCCGCTGGGTGGAGCAGTTCGTGAAGAACGGCATCATCCCCGCGATGGCCGACCGTGTGTTCTCCACGGGCTGTGACGACTTCCAGCACATCGAAGCCTCTGACATACAGAAGGCATTCGAGCAATTCTGTCCCAAGGCACCAGAGGCGAAGCCTACCCACCGCAGGGTGGTAGGCTTCGGTGCCTAAACCGATCTTAAGATAATTCTGATGTATGAATAGTGAGAATAATTACAATTTGAAAGAGATGAAGGGCAACTTCTGTAAGTTGCTCCGCAGTACTGGGCGCCACCATGTCGGCGCCGTCATTGCCGAGTTGGAACGACTCGGATTCTTTGAGGCACCTGCCAGCAGGAGGGATCACAATCCCTTCGCTGGTGGTCTGCTCGTCCATGCCATGAACGTCTATCGCGTTGCTCTGGAGATAGCCCACGACATGCGCTGTCTGGATCCGGATCTGGAGGTCAGCGACGACAACCTGATCATTGCCAGTCTTCTCCATGATATCTGCAAGGCCCCCCGCTATCTCCATGGCACCCTGAAGAACGGGGAGTGGGAGAAGAGTTACGACCACTTGCCAGTAGGCCATGGCGAGAAAAGTGTAATCATGCTGTTGCGCCTGGGGCTGGAGATGACTGACTCGGAGATTCTGGCAATCCGCTGGCACATGGGCCCCTGGCAGATAGCCCTCCACAATGAGGAGATGCAGGAAGACTACCGTCACGCCACGCTCTCCTGTCCGTTGTTGTCCATCATCGAGGCGGCTGACAAACTCGCCGCCCAGATCCTGGAGGTGAAACCCTCAAGCCATCGCATGCCATGAGCAAGATCATCCTCATCCTGGCAGCCGCATCCTTCCTTTGCGGCTGCCAGCAGCGCAAGGCTAATGCACCTTTAACGCAGGAGCCGGCCTCTCAAGTGGAGGTTGTCGAAGACAGTGATGAACTGGCAGGACCTTTTATCGATACCCCTGACGGCCTGGAATACGACCTGCACTTCTCTGGCAGTGCTGCCGAGGTGCTCGACTCCATGCTCCGTTATCAGTCGGATGCCTCTGAGGGGAGCAAGGCGGCCTTACATAAGTGGCAGTGGGCTAAGGAGGTGCGCCGTATGCTGGGGAAATCTGCTGAGGCTGGCGACCTGACCTATCTGAACGAGGTGGCTGATCAGGTCGATGAGGTCTAAAATCAGTATTTTTATGCTAACTTCTGGAAATTACAGCCGTTCCATCCAGCGCGAAAGGAAAACGTCGCTGACGGAGTAGGTTACACCTTCGAGCGTCACATCATCATTAAGCAGTCCTTTTTCACAGAGTGCATCAGCGAGGCGGCGTGATACGGAGGGCGTGCCGATTTTGTGGTCTTTCAGGAAGGAAGAAGCGGTAATAGTTCTTCCTCTCGGTCGCAGAAAAGATCTTTCGACTCATAAGACTTAATTATAAACGGATTATCCATGCCTTGACTCTATATTGCTTTCATTCACGCTGCAAATATACGACAAATTTTTGGTTTCACAAAATGTGTAACACAAAATGTGTAATTCATTTCCTTGATTTCGATTTTGTATTGAAACGGCCAAAGGGCTTGGATGGTTTCACGAGTGAAGACAAATGATTGATGTGACAGCGTGAAGTCCGTATCATAGTAGTTCTGTTGTGCCTTTCCCATAGAAAGGCATATAAGGACAATCATTAAAAGCCAAAACCTTTTAGTCATTTCTTAAATCTCCATCATTAGATAGCAGTTGCCCTTGCGCTTGTGTTCAGAGTCGAAGTTGAATCGGCGGCTGCTCAGACAGTTGCCAATCTTTTCAGGACTGATGCTCTTCAGTGAGGCCTTGCCGTAGCGCGCCTGCAGTCGTTCGAGCACCTCGCTGGAGGAGTACCAGGTGCCGCCCTCGCCCCCCTCGGGCCTGCGATACAGGGTGGCGATCATCTCTTCCAGTGAGTCGATGCGCTGGAAGCGCTCGTTCTCCTCGATCAGTCGGGCGATCTCCTCGTCGTTGAGCCAGTAGCGGGCTCCCTGTTCGATCTCCGCCTTCAGTTGGGCGTAGAGTTGGTAGTGGTCGATATTGTCCTCGAAGTCGATCATGTCCGACACCTCCACGCACACGAAGCGGCGCGAGCCCGTGGGGTCGGTGAGGGGCTTGGGCTGGTTGGTGGTGCCGATGAACGAGGCGTAGCGGCGATACTGCTTGTAGGCCTTGCCGTAGGGCGGGCGGAACTTCACGTCGGCCGTCGAGAGCAGGTACTTCAGCAGCACCTGCTGACGGGCGGTGGTCTTGTCGAACTCGTCGATATTGATCAGCGCGAACGAGGTCAGTCCGAGGTTCAGGTCGGTCTCGTTCTTGAAGTTGATGCGGTCGTTGTAGTAGTCGCGCAGTTCGCGTGGCAGCAGGATACGGCAGAACGACGACTTGCCGCAGCCCTGGCGGCCGATGATGAGCGGTACGAGCGCGTTGCCCGTGAGCGAGCGCTTGCCCTGCCAGTGGGCCACCATGCCGAGGAGCCACGTGTGCAGGTACTGTTCCCAGTGGGGCTGGCTGGTGGGCACGCGCTGGGCCAGTGCCTTGACGCGGTCCTCGCCGTCCCAGGGCCGCAGCGAGTCGAGCCATGTGTTCACGGGGTCGAACTTCTCTATGCGTGGCGACTCGATGAAGCGTGCGATGTCCTTGTCCCATGTCTTCAGTCCCAGTTCCTTGGCGCACATCGTCATCTCGTTGCGGGCCTCGTCGTCGAGGTCGCGGAAGTCGTCACCCTCGCCGTTGCGCTCCCTGTACTGTGCCACGCCAGTCATCACGTTCTTGCGCATCTCGTAGTGGGTGTGCAGGAAGATATCGGTCTTCATCATCAGCATCGTGTCCTCAGGTACGCTCTTCAGGGGCTTCAGCCTGTTCATCGACGGACGGCGCTTCTGGTAGTCCTCCATGTTCTTCACGGCATACACGTTCTCGAAGGTCTTCTCCACGAGCAGGTGGTCTGTGTTGAACAGCGGGTGGCAAATCGTCAGGTTCATCGCCTGCTGCTGGGGGATGCCTTCTTCGAGGCATTTCGCGGCGATCTGCATCAGCAGTTCGCCTGTACGCTCCTCGTCGGGCAGGTCGAAGTAGTGGCCCAGCACCTCGGTCAGGATGAACTGGTAGTTCAGGATATACGTCTGCTTCAGCGTCCGCCCTGGCATCAGGTAGCGCTCCGTCTCCCCTGAGACAGAAGGGACTGGGTTGGCGTGATCCTGCTCTTTGATATCCACATAGAACGGTACCGCCTGCTCCCGATACGTCATGTCAGGATCGGCTGTCATGTATATCGTCCTGTGTATCAGCGGCTTCACGGCATCGAGCGTGATGTCGAGTTGTGCGTTGTAGGCCTTCCTCGCCATCCTGTAGAGGGCCAGGTGGAACCGCTCGATGTCCGCCTCGTCTGTCGGCAGCCTCTTCGCCTCCTGGGTGGGACCTCTTTGGACGGTCTGGTCTGGATACAACTCCCCCCGGCATACGATCTTCACGCTCCGTCCGCAGGCCCCGAGGAAGGTCAGCAGCGTCTGCGGCATGCGGGCGGCCTCGTTGCGGATGAGGATGGCCTCGTCGTAGTCGGCCAGGTTGTTGGCCTCCAGCACGATCAGTCCGTTGTAGTTCAGGATCCTGTGCTGTTTCCTGTATTTGTCGATCTCTGCGGCGAAGCAGATGCGCGGCAGGGTGAGCCTGAAGTCGATGTTCGTCTTCATCTGCCCGTCCTCCGTCCAGCGGGGGCGCAACAGATGGTAGAACTCGCGCAGTCGATAGACCTCTTCTGCATGTTTCCCACTGGCGATGGCCTCTACGATCGTGGCCATCTCCATCCTTACAACGGTCTCTTTGGTACCTTTCTTCTTAAAAACAGTAACTTTCATATCCATTCTTTTGCCTGCAAAGTTACGAAAAGTTTTCTAATTGTGCAAGCGATTTTCTCTCCACCGTTGTGCTTGGGTTTTTCATTAACATATCCTTCACCATTCACTTGCTCTATTCCTATCTGGAAATCAGATATATACAAATTTTCTTACTTTCACTTTCCTTCACAAAATTAACATTCTTTCCTCCGAAGAGGTACTGCCTTTCGGAAATTTGGTGGCACTTTAGGAAAATTTAGCACTGCTATTTTCTCGAAAAGTGCCACTATTCGTTTGTGAAGTACCCCCTAATTTCTGAAAGTCACTTCTTATTCCTTGTCGGATGCCTCCCATCCTCCCTCATCGCCCTCATCTTCTTTGTGAAGGACGGTGAATGATTGTGAAGGGTCTGTTTTGTATGATGTTACCTTAACATTCTATCAATAAGTCTATTAGATATTGGTGTGAAAGTGTGAATGTCTTTATCAATCCGTCTTCTATTTTTCACTCTTTCCTTTGGAATGCCTATTATTTGGGAAAGTTATGGAAGTATGAGGGGGACAGTGCCTTTCCCGAAGGCTTAATCTATCACAATTCGTCCCCCTCTGTTTCCTCCCTGCTGTTGCTTGATTTCTGGTGCAAAGTTATGCCAAGTTTGGGCACGGAACAAAGAAAAACTGGGTTTCCTTCGCTAACTCAATGGGTTTTATAATTTAACCCAGGATTTTCTTGGATTTGACGGGGCTTTTCTGTAATTTTGTAGCCGAAATAGAGACAAGGATATGGATATCGAACTAGAAAGGAGACTGGCAAAGGAGGCTGCTGACGGATCGGCAAAGTCTAAGTTGAAGGTGATCATCGACTATCTGCTGAAGAGAAAGATGGCAGACAGGGATCCATATATTGACAATGAATATGTTGTCCAGTATATCGAGCAGCATGTACCAGAACTGGTTCTGAAGGATGATCCGATGAAAAGAAGGTTGTCGGATAAATCCTTCTATGAGTCTCTGAGGAATGCGAAGAAAGAACTCGCCCAGGAACTTAAGGATAAGAATGGGTTCAGACTGCGGGGCAATAGTTTCGCTTATCCCTTGGAAGGGGCGGACGATGTCATTGGCCGTATCTCTGAGCGCAAGAAGAGTGTCCGCAAGAATAAGTTGAATCAGATTATGGCATACTCCAGAGGCTTGTTCCCGTCAATGTGGGAAAATGCCTTCAGTGATTTCGTCTATAGAATCGCTGATGAGGAGTTGCCGAAGTTCCCTAAGGTGATTGACTTCGGTGCCAATCCTAATCTGGAGAATGCCAATTACCTGCCCCAACTCTTTGATGCCATCGTCGGTAGGCAGGTCCTGAAAATGGCTTATTCGCCTCACTATTCCTATACGACGATTATCATCTTCCATCCTTATTATCTTAAGCATTATAATAATAGATGGTTTGTCATTGGCTTTAGTGTTGGAGAGAATGGAGATGCCTATGACAACGATGTCAGAGCCCTTGACCGTATCAACGATCTACAGGAATGTGGTGATGTGGTTTATCGGAATCCCCAAGTGGATTATGACATCTTCTTTGATGATGTCATCGGGGTAACCCACCTTAAAGGCATGGAAGAGTCAGAGATTGTCATCAAGACTTTGGATGATTATGTGCACCAGCGCGTGAAAACCAAACCGCCGCACTCATCGTTAAAAGAAAAGATGGCCTTTGGGGTATCAGGTGAGAACTGTGGCCTGTTATCTATCAAGGTCAGACCAAACCCAGAACTTAAGGCTCTTCTTCTTTCATACGGGGCTTCCATTCGCGTGGTTCAGCCGGAGTGGTATGCGCAGGAGATGGCAGAAGAGATTAAAAAGATGGCAGAAAATTATAACCAATAAAAACGAAAGAATGATGAGACTGATTGATGAATGGAAAGCACAGAGCAACGAGAGCCTGTTAGGCTTCATGGAAGAACTGGAAGGCAGAAAGGATGTATTCTCTGCCAAGTGCATGGGCTTCACAGCCTGTCTGGCAGACCAGTGCGTGTATTACTATGGCAAGGCTGGTGAGGTGGTGCTGGTATTGGCTGATAACTATAAAAGCCATAATGGATTCCTGGATGAACTCCCTGACGAGAATGATCTCATCTGGGGGAAGATACCACCGCTTTGGTATAGTGATGAGGCTCACAGGATATCCCCTGTCTATCTCATGACGGAGGCTATGTATTTGTTCCAGAAGAGTTGCAAGGACAATAATATGGAAGTACCAAGTATGCATGTTGTCATGCTGACAGGGAATGATCTTATTGATTATGAGAAGTTCGTGCCTGTATGGGAGCAAATCCACACAACTGTCTTCCATCAAGTCCGTGACATGGAACCGATCATGCAAGTGGCAGTCAACAACCGTCGCGACATGTCAGAGGCAGACTATTACCAGACTTATATCAGGATGCGGGATGAAGGCAAGGTGTGTTCTTTCCTGGCGGAGGACAAGGCGGAGATCGAGGCCCGGAAGAAATTTGGTGGCTATTCCTTTATCAGTAGCGAACTTCTGAGGATTTCTATCAAGTAGAATTAATCACTATTATTTGGTATAAAGTGAAAATATATAAAAAAGATAATAACCCTATTCGAGGTATTTCTTGGTATCTTGAGGACATCAAGGCCAGTAATACGAAACTTTGCCAGTATCTTCACTTGTGCAAACGATTTTGCACGAATACGGAAGAAATCATAAGGAGAGAGATACAACTTATCGGAAAAAATCGTATCTTTGCGGAGGAATAAAACCAAAAACGATTATGCGACGGATTTTACTAGTAACAGCCATCCTGATGGCAAATGTATTAACTATGAGTGCAGCAAAAAGAACAGTGATTGACCGTATTGAGCCTACCGACTGGTACGTGGGGATGAAGAACCCGACCGTGCAGTTGATGGTCTATGGTAAGGATATTCGCGACGTGCAGAGCGTATCGACCGACTATCCTGGTGTGGTGATCGACAGTCTGGTGCGCCTCGACTCGCCCAACTATCTGCTGATCTACATGAACCTCCGCGATGCCCAGCCTGGCACGATGACGCTCACGTTCAAAGGTGGAAAGGCGAAAGGGTCAAAAGGTGAAAAGGTGCCCTATCAGTTGAAGGCGCGCGAGATGAAGGGTGAGGAGCGTATCGGCTTCACCAATGCCGACGTGCTCTACATGCTGATGCCCGACCGTTTCGCCCAGGGGGCTAACCATCCTAAAGACATAAAAGGTATGCGCACATACGTGGAAGACCGTTCGAAGCCCAGTCTGCGCCATGGCGGTGACCTGAACGGCATCCGAGAGCACCTGGACTACTTCAAGGAACTGGGTGTGACGGCCCTCTGGTTCACCCCCGTGCTGGAGAACGACTCGCCTGACTCGGAGAACGGCTTCTCGACCTATCACGGCTATGCCACCACGAATTACTACCGTGTGGATCCCCGCTTCGGCTCGAACGAGGACTATCGCCGCCTCTGCGACGAGGCCCATGCGAAAGGCCTGAAGATCGTGATGGACATGATCTTCAACCACAGCGGCTTCGAGCACCCCTGGACACAGGACATGCCGTCGAAGGACTGGCTGAACACCCCCGAATGGCTCACAGAACAGCAGAGCGGGCGCGACCCGATGACTGGCTTCACGGCCAACGAGGACGGTTCGGAGCCCGCCAAGAGCGCCTACCTGCAGACCTCCTACAAACTGACACCTGTGGTGGATCCCTACGTCTCGAAGATCGATATGAAGGAGACCGTCGAGGGCTGGTTCGTTCCCTCGATGCCCGACCTGAACCAGCACAATCCCCATCTGATGCGCTACCTGATCCAGAACTCCATCTGGTGGATCGAGACCGCGGGCATCAATGGCATCCGCATGGACACCTATCCATACGCCTACGCTGACGCCATGGCCCAGTGGATGAAGGAGATCGACGAGGAGTATCCCAATTTCAACACCGTGGGTGAGACCTGGGTGACGGAGCCCGCCTACACCGCCGCCTGGCAGGACGGGTTTACGGTCAAATCAACTGTAAACCGTAAACAATCAACTGTAAACAATCGGAGTTACCTCAAGACCGTGATGGACTTCTCCTTCTTCGACAAACTGAACCAGGCCAAAAACGAGGAGACGGACGCCTGGTGGCAGGGGCTGAACCGTCTGTACGGCTCGTTCGTGTATGACTACCTCTACCCCAACCCGTCGAGTGTGATGGCCTTCATCGAGAACCACGACACAGACCGTTTCCTGGGCAACGGCAAGGACACGCTGGCCCTGAAACAGGCACTGGCCCTGCTGCTGACGGTGAACCGCATCCCACAGTTGTATTACGGTACGGAGGTACTGATGAACGGCACGAAGGAAGTGACTGACGGCAACGTGCGCTGTGACTTCCCCGGCGGATTCCCTGGCGATGCGCACGACTGCTTCACAAAGGAAGGCCGCACGAAGGCTGAGCAAAGCATGTTCACCTGGCTCTCACGCCTGTTGCACTGGCGCCAGAACAACGACGTGATCATCAAGGGTAAGATGACACAGTTCATCCCCTACAAGGGTATCTATGTGATTGCCCGTCAGTATCAGGGTAAGACGGCCCTGACGATCCTGAACGGTACGAGCGAAAAAGCCACCTTGGAAGTGGAGCGCTATGCTGAGGTGATCGGCAAGACAGCCAAGGCCAAGGACGTGCCCACGGGTCGCTACTACGATCTCTCGAAGAATCTGGAACTCAAGCCACGACAGAGTCTGGTGCTGGAATACTAAACAGAAAGAGTGAGGCCGACAACCTCACTCTTCGTTTTTCTTCAGGAACGCCGCCACGCGATCGGCCATGTTCTGTCGGATATAGGGATAGAAGAACTTCAGTTCCAGATGATGATAATTGCCGGAACGACCGATGACGGGCATGGGCTTATCCACCTTGTACCCATCGATCAAGAGCAGGCGGCTTTCAGGGTCAAGACGGGCTGAAAGGGTGTCGTTCTTCTTCCGTCCGTAGAGTACAAACGGCGCACTGGTCGTGTCGGTCCGCCAATTGACGGGATTGATACAGAAGAGGTTGCCACCGCTCACCACGGGAATCTCAGCCTCCAGCGACTTGACGGAATTGAAGCAGATGGTGACGCCCGTATCCGTAGCACCCTGTGCAGGACGCAGATGATGACAAGCCATCGTATCCATACTGGTCACCTTATAACCAATGACATAGACAGCCACCATACGACTGGCCACGCTGTCGGGCATCCGCTTCATAATATCCATCAGGGCATGGGCACCCTGACTGAAACCGGCCAGGATGAATGGGCGCCCTCCATTCAGATGCTTCAGATAGTAGTCCCAACTGCGGCGACAGTCGGACATGGCCAGGGGCAGGCGCGACAAGGCCATCTCCTCAGTCGCCCACGACTGCATGGATACCTGACGGTAATAGGGAGAGAAATAGTTCAGACGACCTGAATAGAAGGAATCGACGGCATGCATCTCGTGCCTCATGCGACCACGCAGATAGTCATCGTAGGTATCGGCAAAATGACAAGTGTCCGTACGCATCAGATGGTCGGCTGTCTCCGTAGAGATGATATAGAACAGATCGGCCTCCCCCATCCTGTCGCAGATGAACCACTGCGTGGAATCGGAATAGAGGGGTGCTGGCGGCAGTGGGCCTACAGTACGGCCATTGTCTTCCCAAGAAGAAAGCGACAGTACCATCATGGTGCCTATCAGTATCAGAAAAGCAGATCTCAGTCTGGTCATATCGTCGTTGACAAGAAATTTGGGTGCAAAAGTACAAATTTCAGCCGTATTATGCAAGTAAATCACGAAACTTTGTGTAATTTTGCAGCCAAAATAAGCAAAGGAGGCATGATTTCATTCGAGTGTGACTACAATAACGGAGCCTGCCAGCAGGTGATCGACAATCTGGTGAGATATAACGAAGCCAAGCCTACCCCTTACGGCTTCGACGAGTTCAGTGAGCGCGCCAAAGACCGTATCCGCGAGGCCTGCGGACTGCCCGATGCCCAGATATTCTTCCTGACGGGTGGCACACAGACCAACGCCACCACTATCGACTCGATGCTCTACCAGTACGAGGGCGTGATCAGTGTAGGATCGGGGCATATCAACGTGCACGAGGCTGGTGCCGTGGAGTTCACGGAGCATAAGATCATTACCATCGCCGATAACAACGGTAAGATGGAGGCTTCCGTGCTCGACAAATATCTCGACGACTATATGCACGACGGCAACAAAGACCACGCCGTGCACCCCGGACTGGTGTATATCACCTTCCCCACGGAACTGGGTACGCTCTATTCGGCCAAGGAACTTGACGACCTCTATCAGATCTGTCGTCGCTACGAGATTCCCCTCTATATCGACGGGGCCCGTCTGGGCTATGGCCTGTTGGCTCCCGGGAATGACATGACCCTGCCCTATCTGGCCCGCCACTGCGACGTGTTCTATATCGGCGGCACGAAGATCGGCGCGCTTTGCGGCGAGGCCGTGGTCTTCACCAACCGCAAGGCCCACAAGCATTTCTTCTCCATCCAGAAGCAGCACGGGGCCGTGATTGCCAAGGGGGCGCTGATCGGTCTGCAGTTCGAGGCTTTATTTAGTCCCACCAACCCTAACCCCTCCTCCCGGGAGCAGGGGAATACCGTCCTGTATTACCAACTCTCGGAGCAGGCCATCAGGATGGCGATGCGGATGAAGGACATCTTCAAGCGCAAGGGCTTTGAGTTCTATGTCGATTCTCCCACCAACCAGCAGTTCGTCATCATCGACAATGAGCAGGCGGAGAAACTGAGCCAGAGGGTGCAGTTCACTCACTTTGGACAGACGGACAGGCACCACACCATCTGCCGCTTCGTGACCAGTTGGGCCACGACAGATGAAGAAATCGACGAACTGGAGCGTATCCTGGCATAGTTTTTCATAGAAAATATTGCGTTTTGCAAAATAGTATCAACATTTGTTCGCAAAAATTTTGGTATTTGCTTTTTTAATATTATCTTTGCACCCGAACCAAATGTGCACTGATAATAGACTAACCGCTAACTGTGCTAAAATCAAAACAATATAACAAAACCTAAGTATTAAACCTATTTTATGGAAATTAAATGTAAATCTTACCTCTTTGGGCTAGTGGCATTATTGTGTCTGCTGCCCAGTGTGACGTTTGCCCAGAACATCCGGGTGGAAGGTCAGGTGAAAGATGAGACAGGTGAGCCCATGATCGGTGTCTCCGTGATGCTGGTAGGCAGCGGGAATGGTGTCATCACCGACCTCGACGGTCATTTTACCCTGCCATCTGTTTCACAAGGAGCGACACTGGAGTTCTCCTACATCGGCTATGTGACTCAGAGACAGAAAGTCAGTCGTAAAATGGCTATCACGATGAAGCCCGACTTGCAGAGTCTGGAAGAAGTGGTGGTCATAGCCTATGGCCAGCAGAAGAAGGTCACCATCACGGGAGCCGTCTCTGCTGTTGGTGGCGACGAACTGCTAAAGTCGCCTGTGGCCAACGTCAGCAATGCCTTGCAGGGAAAATTGCCCGGCATATCGGTGGTGCAGCCTTCGGCCATGCCCGGTGCCGACGACCCCGTGATCCGTGTACGTGGTACAGGCTCTCTGAACAGTGCTGACCCGCTGGTGCTCGTCGATGGTGTGGAGCGTTCGTTCGGACAACTCGACCCCAATGAGATTGAGGATATCTCCATCCTGAAGGATGCCTCGGCCACAGCCGTATTCGGTGTGCGTGGTGCCAATGGTGTCATCCTCGTCACCACCAAGCGCGGTACGCCCGGCAAGGCCTCTGTGACGGTCTCCGCCAGTACGGCTGTACAGCAGATCTCGAAGTTCGTGGATTTCGCTGATTCCTATACCTACGGTAAGATGTGGAACTATACGGCCATCACCGACGCACTGCCCATGAGCCAGTGGCCCGGCACTGCCAACATCTCCGACTACACGCCATACAGCGATACCGGCATCCGCTTCAGTCAGGATGTCATGGAGCATTTCCGCACAGGCGACATGCCCGTCACATTCCCCAATACCGACTGGATCGGCTATATGATGAAAGACGCGGCATGGCAGGAGCAGGTCAACGTGAATGTGAACGGAGGTACGGAGAAGATGAGGTATTTCATCTCTGCCGGATTCCTGAATCAGAACTCACTCTTCAAGACCTTCTCTAAGAACGACGATGAGACTTTCAAATATAACCGTTTCAACTATCGTGCCAACCTGGACATCGACGTTTCCAAGTACAGCCAATTGTCGCTGACGCTTGGGGGACGCGTCCAGAACCGTACCACGATGGGTGGTGGCGAGGGATTCATCTTCCGCTATCTGCAGGGAGCCACGCCATACGCCGGTATCGGTGTTGACGACCAGGGCCGTCATATCATTGCCGACAGCAATATCGTCGGCCCCTACGACCGCGATGCCCTTTCGAACTACTATGACCTGGGTTACGTGAACGAAAGCACCAACGTGCTGAACCTCGACCTCCAGTACAAACTCGACATGAGTTTCATCACGCCGGGTCTGGACTTTAAGATCAAGGGATCCTATAATACCGACTATACGGCTCAGAAGAACCGCCAGAACGGATTTGGTACGGGTGTCACCTACGTGGCAACCCTCGTTGACGGACAGGAGGTGCTCCGCAAGGAGAACATCACCTGGCCGCTGCCCTACTCCGACAAACGCTGGGGAAACCGCAACTGGTATGCCGAGGCTAGTTTCAACTATGCCCGTAAGTTCGGCAAGCACAATGTAGGTGCGCTCGTCCTCTACAACCAGAGCAAGACCTATTACCCCTGGGATTCCGACAACAGCCTTTATATCTCGATTCCTAAGGGCTATGTAGGACTGGTGGGACGTGTCACCTACGACTATGACACACGCTATATGATTGACTTCAACATCGGCTACAACGGTTCGGAGAACTTCGCCGAGGGTAAGCGCTATGGTACGTTCCCCTCATTCTCCGTAGGTTGGATACCGTCGAGCGAGAAATTCTGGGAGCCCATCAAGCCCATTATCGGTTACCTGAAACTGCGCGGATCATGGGGTAAGGTCGGTAACGACAACACCAATGGTGCCCGCTTCCTCTATCTGCCTGGTGCCTGGCAGTTCTATCAGGGCTCGATGACGGGAAATCCACAGAACCGAGGCGCTAACTTCGGAACGAGCGGCAACTGGCTGCAGGCCGTGAAGGAACTGACCGCCGGCAACCCGAACGTGACCTGGGAGACTGCTTCCAAGATCAACGTGGGTGTAGATGCCGCCTTCATCAACGACCGTCTAACGGTAAACCTGGACCTGTTCTGGGAAGACCGTAAGGATATTCTGGTGTCAAACGCCAACCTGCTGCCTGCCGTAACCAGTCTGCCATCGAGTTATGTCAACGAAGGCCGCGTGAAGAACCACGGTTACGAGTTGACCCTGAAATGGGCTGACATGATTGGTGATTTCCGATACAGCATCAGCCCCAGCATCGCCTTTGCAAGAAACAAGGTGATCGAGATGCTGGAGGTACCACCCATGTATGATTATCTGAGCCATACCGGACTGCCCGTCGGACAGCGCTTCGGTTACGATCTCTTCGAGTTCTATCAGGAGGGCACCGAGGCACGCTACAGGGAGAAATACGGTGTAGATATGCCGGATCAGGTGGTAGAACTGAAGTATGGTGATGCCGTCTATGTGGATCTGAATGACGATGGTATTATCGACCAGAACGACCAGAAGCCTCTCGGCTATACCGACAACCCCGAGATCACCTGGTCTATCAATGCCAGCCTGAACTGGAAGGGACTTGACTTCTCAATGCTTTGGGTAGGTGCCGACAACACGAGCCGTGCGCTGAACGGCTACTTCCGCGACCAGTTCGGCTCGACCAATACCTCGGCTCTGGCACAGTGGGTGGCCGACAATTCGTGGACGGAGGACAACCCCAATGCCATCCTGCCGCGTATTTCGTTCACCAACCGCGTTCATAACAACCGTGACTCACAGGCATGGATCATCGACTCTAAGTATGTGCGCCTGAAGAACCTGGAGATCGGCTATACCTTCAACAAGCCCAAGTGGATCCCACTGCTTAACTACGTGAGGATCTATGCTTCAGGCCAGAACCTGCTGACCTTCGCCGACTTTAAGGGTAACGACCCCGAGGCTCCTGGTACAGGCCTCGACTTCGGTGTGCGCTATCCTATGACACGTGTGTATAACTTCGGCCTACAAGTGAACTTCTGATGAACCCCAATATTGAAGAATTGAAGATTATGAAAAAGATATTTATATACATAATGGCTCTGGGGATGGCGACAGGCATCTTCACAGCATGTGTCGATGAGTTCAATGTGGGTGATGCCTTCCTGGAGAAAGCCCCAGGTGTCGATGTGAATATCGACACGGTGTTCTCCAAGGCTGAATACACCCGTAACTTCCTTTGGAGTGCCTACGGACAGATCTATTGCACCTACACCGCAGGAAATATGATGAACGGTGCACCCATCGACGTGCTTTCCGACTCCTACCACTGTTATGTCGGCTGGGGCGGTCCCAAGCAGAGTTACTATCCCGGCGGTCTGACCGAGGATGCCCAGGACACGGAGAACGGTAACTACCAAGGCAAATTCTCCTATTCAACCATCACAGGTGGTCTGAGCAGCGACGCTGGCGGACGCGTATCCATCTATGAGACCGTGCGTAAGTGCTGGCAGATCATCGAGAACATCGAGAATGTGCCTGATATGAGTGCTGATGAGAAAAGCCGTCTGCGCGGTGAAGCCTATACGATCATGGCCAGCCGCTACTACGATGCCTTCCGCAACTTCGGCGGCCTGTGCCTCGTGAAGAAAGCCTACGGTGTGGGAGAAGGTTTCACGGAAGGTCGCTCTACTGCCTGGCAGACCGTGGAATTCATCGACTCTCTTATCCAGTGTGCCATCAACGAACCCGGCTATATCTGGAGTGTTCCCAATGCCGACATCGGTCAGTGGTCAGGCCGTTTGACACGTGCCTCAGCCCGTGCTCTGCGTGCCAAGGTATGGATGTTTGCTGCCTCGCCGCTGTTCAACAACAGCCAGCCCTATATGACCTATACCAAGACACCGACGGGTCTGGAGAGCGAGGATCATATCTGGTTTGGCAAGGAAGACCACACGCTGTGGAACCGTTGTCTGCAATATTGCAATGATTTCTTCGACGACAATGCCGCCAATGGCAACTATTATCAACTGGTACAGCCCGAGACGCAGGACGAAGGCGGCTACCGTATGGCCTTCCGCCGTGCCTACCGCTACCGCAACAACGAGTCACGCCATGAGAAGATCTTCGACGCCCACCCGACACAGTACCTGAGCGACGCTGTCGTGAACGGTCAGCGTGAGAACCACTGGGGATGGGGCTGGGCAGGCTTCGCCATCGACTGCTACCGTCAGGGCGGTGCCGTTCCCACCAATGAACTGATGGAGTGCTTCGGCATGAGTGATGGCCGTAACTTCCCATACGAGGATATCTACGGTGCTGGCAAGAATCCTAGTGGTATTGATATGTTTGCCGACCGTGATCCGCGTCTGTATGAGACGATGGTGGTGCCTCGCCAGTCGTTCCCGTCGGCCGTAGTAGGCGACTATGCCGGCTATACCTATATCGATACCTGGTATCATGGTGCCATGAGAACGGCTCCTGACCAATTTGGTACTGAGGGCAACGATGATGTGGCTTCGGGCTACAGAAAGTTCAAGTGGATGCTCGACTATTCAAACGACAAGATGAACGACGAATACATCGGCTGTGCATATATACGTCTGGCCGAGATGTACCTCATCCGCGCAGAGGCTCGTGCCGAGACAGGCGATTTCCAGGGAGCCCTGGATGACCTGCATGTCGTACGCAGTCGCGTAGGTCTGGGCCGTATTGAGACGATGAACCCAAGCCTGAACCTGACCTCCAACAAGGAGAACCTGATCAACGAGATTCTCCGTGAGCGTAACTGTGAGATCGGTGCCGAGTGTGGTGACCGCCTCTATGACATGGTCAGACGCATGCGTCAGGATCTCTTCACCAAGCCGCTCCACGAGATCGTCATCTACCGTCTGGATGGCAATGGCAACCGTATGACGGAGGGCGACACGAACTGGGATCCCAGTACACCTTGGCCGAAGTTCGAGTATGAGAAGCCCCAGATCGTGAATGGCGCCCGTCGCTGGTGGGATCCTGGCTACTGGACCAACAAGTGGTATCTGGACCCTGTTTCTCGTAAGGAAATCCAAAAGGGGTATGGACTGACACAGAATCCTGGGTGGTAACCTTTAAAAGTAAAAAAGTAAAAAGGTAAAAAATGAAGATTATGAAACTAAGAAACATATTTATATATACCTTGGCAGGACTCTGTGGTGCCCCAATGGCGGTTAGTGCCCAGGTGACACTGAGCGACAAAGTGTCGCAGAAGGTAGATTTAGGCTACGGCGTTGAGCAGTCGGAATTCCTCACCACAGCGGCAACAACGACCATCACTGCCGAAGAACTCCGCCGCACATCAGCCATCAGTCTGGCAGATGCCCTTTATGGTAAGATCCTTGGTCTGAACGCCTTCCAGAACACTGGTTTCAAGGGAGAAGAAGGCCGTGGTGCAACATTCAACATCCGTGGCGTACAAACCACTGGTGAGAAAGACATCCTGATTCTCGTCGATGGTGTGGAGCGCCCCATCGATCGTCTGACGGTTGAGGAGGTGGAAAGTGTCACCGTACTGAAAGATGCCGCCGCCGTGGCACTTTACGGCCACGAGGCCATCAACGGCGTGCTGCTGGTGAAGACCAAGCATGGCAGCAAGGACGGGAAATACCACTTTAAGGTGGGTGCTTCGCACAAGATACAGTTCGACCCTCAGTCGGCCGACATGGTGAGTGCCTACGACTATGCCAATGCACTGAACCGTGCCCGTCTGAACGACGGTGCTACAGCCGCCTATTCAGACGCTGAATTGCAGAAATTCAGGGATGGCAGCGATCCCCTTGTCTATCCAAACGTCAACTGGAAGGATGAGGTGTTCAAGAACACAGCCCATGAGTCGAATGCCTATCTCTCCTTCTTCGGCGGTACAGAAAAGGTGCAGTACTATACTCAACTCGACTATACCGATGCCCGCGGACTCTATAAGAATCCTGATCAGGGTGACTGGAACTCACAACTGAAATACTCGAAGGCCAATATCCGTGCCAACGTGGATTTCCAAGTGAGTAACACCACCAGGGTAAGCGCCAACATCCTGGGTATCCTGATGGAGACCAACGGCGTGCCCAACGTAAACTCCAACGATGCCTGGTGGCATCTGTATAAAGTGCCTGCCCTGGCATTCCCCGTCAAGACGGCAGGTGGCGTATGGGGCGGCAGCCAGACCTACGGCGACTTTAACCTCCTGGCCAAGTCACAGGGGGCTGGCTACATGAAGACCCATCAGCGCCAGATATGGGCCAACATGACGTTGGAGCAAGACCTCGACATCATCACGAAGGGCCTGAAGTTCTACGTAGGTGCCTCATACGACAACTCATCCAACACCATTGAGACCCGTTCAAAGGGTTATCAGTACGGTTGGGACTACTATGACTCCAATGGTGTGATGCAAGAGACCGTGATGGGTACGGTAGAGGATAAACTGGTGTTTAACCACTGGGTAGATTCACAGTGGCGCATCGCCACCTTCAATGCCGGACTGAAATACAGCACACAATTAAACAATGGCGACAATATCGCTGCCAATGCTAACTACAACACGAAGAGTGAGATTCGCGACAACCGGAGCAACACCTGGTATCGCACCAACTGGCAACTGGCTTTGCATTACGACCACGCCAACCGCTGGATGGCTGATGTCGTCCTGGCTGCCAATGGCTCCAACCGCAGTTATCCTGCCAAGTGGGCCTTCTCGCCCACACTGGGTCTGGGTTATATCTATATCAACAACCCAGAAAGCAGTCTGTTCAACTACGGAAAGGTCCGTCTCTCGGGTGGTATCCAGCATACCGACTATGTACCAGCAGCCGGTCTCTGGCTCGCTGCATGGAACAACTCCCATGGACAGTTCTGGTATGGTAATAACTTCACCAGTTCGTGGGGTGCCTTCCTGACACAGTTCCCCACTGATGATTTTGCACAGGAGACCGCCTATAAGGCCAATATCGGTACAGACCTGAGAATAGCCAACGCGCTGGACGTCACGCTCGACGTGTTCTACCAGCAGCGCCGTAACATCCTAGTCAGTGCTGCCTCACTCAACTCGGCAGTGGTTGGTATCCAGTCATCGTATGATGACAAGGGCCGCGTGGCCAGTTACGGCATGGAACTGGGTCTGCGCTATGCCAAGACCTTCGCCAACGGACTTAACCTGAATGCCGGTGCCTCGTTCTCAACCGTGAAGAGCGAAATCCTTGAGTGGATTGAGACGCCAGCCTATCCCAACCTCTCGATGATCGACGGTCCTGCCGATATAGAGAAAGGCCTCATCGCCCTTGGTTTTTTCCAGAGTCAGGAAGAAATCGACAACAGCCCCGTTCAGCAGTTCGGGCAGGTGAAGGTGGGCGACATCAAATACAAGGATGTCAACGGTGACGGTGTCATCAACGAGAACGACTACGTGACACAGGACTATGGCAATGCCATCCCTGCACTGAACTATGCCTTCAGCCTCGGCGCAGAGTATAAGGGATTTGGTATCAATGCCACCTTCCAGGGAGCAGCCCATCAGGTGAAGAACCTACGTTATGTTGACGGTGTATGGGGAGCACTCTCCAACAACCGCAACCTCTCACAGGAATACTACGACAACTGCTTCGACATCGCGGGAGCCAATGCCTGCTATCCACGTCTTTCGACGGAGAATGTGGCTAATAACGCACAGAACTCCACGATATGGTATCGTAACGTCAGTTGGCTGAAGTTGCGTGACTGTGAAGTTTATTACAAGTTGCCCGCATCAGTCATCGAGCCCCTGAAGATTTCTGGTGCCAGAATATTCGTACAGGGACAGAACCTCCTGTCGTTCGACAACATCGATGCCATGGATGCCGAGAATCTCAACACAGGCTATCCGGTGATGAAGAGTGTGAACCTTGGCCTCTCGGTGCAGTTCTAAATTAATTATGAATTAAGAATTAAGAATTATGATTACATATAAATATAATAAGGTAGCGGCAAGAGTCATCTCTTACCTCTTCGCAGCCATCCTCGTCACGGCCTGTGTCGATCTTGACTACACAGAAGAGACAACTCGCGATGAGGAATGGACCTACGATTATTTCGGCAATGGAATCAAGAACCTCGTGTTCGACGTCTATGCACAGGTATATAATAATGAGTTTGAATCGAATAGTGCCTATTTCCTTGCCGGAGCCACTGACGAGGCTCAGTATGCGCTGGAAACGGGTGCGGTGAACAACTACGTGAATGGCGGATGGAGTCCGGCTAATCCCTATTCCAACACATGGACAAAGGCATATACGGCCATTGCCGATGTGAACATGTATCTGGAAAAGATCGATGAGACCGATATCTCTGACTGGCAGTATAATAGTGACTATAGGAACTGGATAGCCCAGATGGAACTATTCCCCTACGAATTGCGTTTCCTCAGGGCCTACTTCTACTTCGAACTGTTCAAGACCTATGGCGACGTACCTCTGGTAACAACCACGCTGACCAATGGCCAGGCCAATAACATTAAGCGTACCCCGGCAGAGGAGATCGTGAAGTTCATCGTTGACGAATGCGACGCCATCGCACCTTACCTGCCGGTCTCGTACGGTACGGAAATCGGTGCTGAAGTGGGGCGAGCCACACGCATCGCCGTGTTTGCCCTTAAGGCCCGTACACTGCTCTATGCTGCCTCACCGCTTCACAACCCGACAGGTGACATAACCAAGTGGGCCAAGGCTGCCGAAGCCTGTAAGTATATCCTCGACAATGCTTCCACATGGGAACTGAAACTCAGCAAATACAGTTCATTGTGGGGACACGATGCGTTCTTCAACAGCGAACTGATCTTCGGTCTTGGCCGTGGCGAAAGCAACACCTTCGAGATGGCCAACTATCCCGTTGGCGTGGAGAACGGCTCTTCGGGCAACTGCCCCACCCAGAGTCTGATCGATCAGTACGAGTATCAGGGTAACGGCGAGACCTTTGGCCAGCGTTATCCCGGCAGCATCGATCTTAGCACTGTCAATCCGTATGACGGCCTTGACCCACGCTTTGCACTCACTGTGGTGAAGAACGGTGACGAATGGCCCAGCAATGGTGCCCAGAAGAAAGTCATTGAAACGTTCATAGGTGGATTCAATGCTGCTCCTAAGTATGGAGCCACCCCCACGAGTTACTATCTCAGGAAGTACGTCGATGGTTCCTGTGTCACCACAGCCGACAACCAGACCACGCGTCGCCACACTTGGATCATTTTCCGACTGGGAGAATTCTATCTCGACTATGCCGAGGCAGTCTTTAACGCCACAGGCAGTGCCAACGACGCTACTTACGGTATGACTGCCAACGAGGCTATCAACGTGTTACGTAACCGTTCCGACATTCAGATGCCCCTATTCACCGAAGATGGTGAGGCATGGGTTGAACGCTATGAGCGCGAACGTCTGGTGGAACTGGCCTTTGAGAATCATCGCTTCTGGGATGTACGTCGTTGGAAGAAGGGTGCCCAGTATTTTAAGACCATTCAAGTTGCGTCCATCAGCAACAGCCTGATGCTTACACGCTCTACCATTACCCGCCAGTGGGACGAGAAGTTCAACTTCTATCCCATCCCGCAGTCGGAACTGAGAAAGAATCCCAATCTTACCCAGAACCCGGGATGGTAAAAGAATGAAATAATGAAGTAATGAAAAAAAGAAGATTATGAAACATATAATCAATTATTTAGGCACGCTGCTTGCCGTGGTTCTCATCGGCACCACATTTACAGCCTGCTCTGAAGACGAGAATGGCTCGGCAAATGTCGGACTGGGCATCAAGGTGTTCTTCCCGACAAAGGTGGTCACTAACCAGCCGATCACAATCAATGGGTCGGGTTTCACCGGCGTTACAGAAATAGAATTCCCTGGCGGTCCGAAAGTCACCAATTTCGAGATCATCAGCGACGATATGATCAGGGTCAATGCACCTTCGGGCATTGCCTCCGACGGTGGAAAGATTGTCGTGCGCACCGCCAACGACGAGGCTGAGTCGCGCTTACCGCTGACCGTCGGGCACACCCTTGTAACAGGATTCTCCGTGCAACCTGGCGACAACGTTACTGGCGGCGATCTGATTACAGTATATGGATCCGACCTCGAGTTCATCAATAGTGTCGAACTACTTGATGCCGACGGTGCTCCTCAATTGATTGACCATAAGGACTTCTATCGTAAAGGAACCAGCAATCTGATCTTCCGTGTTCCGGCAAGGAATATCTACAAAGGCACTTTCGTAGGAACCCTTCATACCTATGACGGGCAGAATATCCCGATGCCGGAACTGGCCTACGAACCTGTTGCTGAGGATGGACACGCCGAGATTGTGAAGACCACGATCTGGAAGAACGACGGTTCGATGGGGCAGATCAGTTGGAGTGGCGACTATCGCTTCGCCCCGGAGAGTAATTCTACAGGTGAAGAGTGCTACACAGTTCCTCAGGAAGTGTGGGAAAAGATGAAGACCGGTTCGTTCTATCTGCTGGCACAGGGCAGCGACTGGATTCAGATGCGTATCACCACCGGTTGGTGGAGCACTACGTGGACAGGCAACGACATCACTACCGGCGATGAGCGGATCATTGATAATGGCGACGGCACTTACTATATCGAGATCAACTTCGACGGAGACCCGATCCTCGATGTGCTGGATGCACAGCATCTGCTCTTGACTGGTGGCGGATACACACCGCTGGAACTCTACTTCCAGGAGGAAGTCTGGGTTGACGGTCCGGGCCAACAGGAAGTAAAGGAGTCGGTTTGGAAGAACGACGGTTCACTCGGTGAGATCAGTTGGAATGGTGACTACCGTTTTGCTCCGGAGAGTAATTCCACGGGTGAGGAGTGCTACACAGTTCCTCAGGATGTATGGGAGAAACTGAAGGCCGAGACGTTCTATGTGACCGTCAAGGGAGCCAGTCCCCAGATTCGCGTTACCTCTGGCTGGTGGGATTCCACATGGACTGGCAACGACATCTTCCCAGGCAACGAACTGCTGACAGATAATGGCGACGGCACTTACACCCTTGCCGTCACCCTCGCTGGTGATCCGCTATTAGACATCATGGATTCACACCATCTGCTCTTCACTGGTAGCGGATACACAGTAGAGGAAATCTATTTCGTGGAATATATTGCCAGTGGAGGTGGCAAAGAGGTGGTCTTCTGGCAAGGTGATGGCTCTGCAGGCTCTATCAGTTGGAACGGTACATACCGTTTCGGTATGGACGGCAACGACGGAAATAACGAATGTATCGCCACATTCCCAGAGGACGTCTGGAAACATATCACGTCGGGCACGTTCTATCTGGTGGCATCAGTTGATGCTGACTGGTATAACTTGCGTATCACTACGGGATGGTGGAGCACAACGTGGACCGGTAACGACATTGGCAAGGGTGACGAACGCCTCGTCCTCAATGACGACGGAACATTCACCCTCGAGATCAATTTCTCAGGCGACCCGATCCTCGACGTCATTGATGCACAGCATCTGCTCTTCACGGGTGAAGGCTATACACCACTGAAACTCTACTATATAGAATAAGCAAGTACAAACGAAAAGAAGAGCGCTCGTTGTTATGGCGGGCGCTCTTTTTAATCAAAGCACGAAGAAATAATGAAGAAAATCTATTTGCTACTGATGCTGATGACATGGCCGATACTATTCTGCTATGGCGACATCAAGAGCGCCCCACTAACCACCAACGCTGATGCCGTAAAACTATACAACTATCTCAACGAGCAATATGGCAAGAAGACCATCTCGGCGGTCATGGCTGAGTGGAACTGGAACCACAATGTGGCCGACCAGATATATAAAGACGTGGGTAAGTATCCTGCCATGAACTGCTACGACTTTATCCACATCTTTGTGCCTAAGGGTAATGGGTGGATCGACTATACGGACATCACCCCAGTGAAGGAATGGGCCGATGCAGGTGGTATTGTGTCGCTGATGTGGCACTTCAATGTACCTACGTCAGAGACAGCCACTATTACGGCATCAGGTGGCGGTGTCACTTTTGAACCCTCAAAAACCACCTTCAAGGCGAGCAACGCACTCATAGAAGGTACTTGGGAGAATAAGTGGTTCTATCAGGAGATGGAGAAGGTGGCCGATGTGATCCTGCAACTCCAGGTCCAAGGCATAGCAGCCCTATGGCGCCCGTTCCACGAGGCAGCAGGCAACGCCACTGCCAAGCAGCAGGCCAATTGGACCAAGGCCTGGTTCTGGTGGGGATACGACGGAGCCGATGTATATAAGAAACTCTGGGTGGCCATGTACGACTACTTCAAGCAGAAGGGAGTAACCAATCTGATTTGGGTGTGGACGACTCAGAACTACAATGGCAACAGCACTGGTTACAATCAGGATACCGACTGGTATCCAGGCGATGAGTATGTAGATATCATAGCCCGCGACCTCTATGGCAGTACTACTGCTCAAAATCTGCAGGAGTTTACGGAGATACAAACTACCTACCCAACCAAGATGGTTGTGCTGGGAGAGTGCGGAAAAAGTGGTAATACAGCCTTCGCTAATATTCCTGACATATGGGAGTCGGGCGCCAAGTGGGGCTGGTTCATGGGTTGGTGTGGCGACAACCTGCCAAGCAGTGAATGGTGGCAGGCTGCCCTCAACAGTGAATACGTCATCACCCGTGATGAGGTAAACATGCAATCGTCTGGCATTTCAAGTGTTAAGACGCCATGCCACACAAACGACACCCGCTACAACCTCTCAGGCCAAGAGGTTGGCCATTCTTATAGAGGTGTAGTCATCCAGAACGGCAAGAAGTTTATTTCTTTATAAACTTCTTGCCATTCTTAATATAGATGCCCTTCTGCGGATGATCGACGCGCTGACCCTGAAGGTTATATGTCTTCCCATCGGTATTTAAATCCATCTTTAAACTATAAATACCTGTTGTGGTCTTTACATCCGACATTGTACATCCCCAAAATACGCCAGGATCACTTGGGATTTTCGTTCCGTCTTTCTTTACAAGCCAAATACTTTTTACTGTAGTTTTGCCTGAAGTCTTATTACACTGTAAGGTAATGCGAGTAATCGTACCCATCGCATTGGTAAACGACAGTTTACTCGTAGCATCAGTAATCGCTGAATAAGCCTCGGATGTACCATAAACCTTATATTGTAATAATCCCGATTCTGGCTTGTCAGCCAATTCTAATTCTATTCCACTATAATCTGAAGCCTTTATCGAACCTGAAAACAGGTTGAATTCTCCCCACTGGTTGGTATAATTAACCGTTGCTGAGATGCAAGTATTAGAATAGTCACTTCTTACTGGCAGTGTAGGATTAAAACTGCTACCATGATAGGCTTGTAGAATACTCTTAGCCAGATCAGTCTGGCTGAAGGCTGGGAATAATCGTGCTGCTCCATCAGTTAAGCCCATCCAATAGTATGTGGCAAACCCTTTGGTTTTTGCTTGTTGTACGAAATAGGCCGCAAAGTTTACTTTGTCATCCTTGCGCACGTCGTAGTCGTCTTTATTCTTCTCAATATCATTGGCTGTACCCCACTCACCAATAATGACAGGTGCTTTGGCGCCCAAATAGGTATTGATATCATTGAACATCTGGTCTACCTCGCTCTTTGCATTGGCAAGTCCACCCTTTATAGAAGGATAGGCATGCACCTCGAATAGCAGGTGATTGTTGGCGTTGTCAGTAGGGAGTTTCATTTCCTTCAACGGATCTTGCAAGTGAGAACTCCAGGTTCCGCCACCACTACACGCTGCGTAAGTGCTGACAATAAGATTTCGCTGGACATTGTTACCACCAGTTGCACGCACAACATCTACGAAACTCTGTGCGTAGTTATTAATTGCATTATATGCGGCCTTTGCTACACTTTCATCATATTTTGACTGAGTGGCAAACGAAGCAAAACACCATGAA
>FLNY01004390.1_pt1 | contig 32576 bp, 26 predicted proteins | sample 1140381 | NCBI WGS metagenome assembly FLNY01 (sample SAMEA3878172, study PRJEB12797) | bioreactor metagenome | biome: Moose rumen | place: Sweden | collected 2011-10 | reverse complement strand
CGATGGCATCCTGATAGCATCTGATGGCCTGTGGCGCCTCCTTCCTGTCGCGGTAGATGCAGCCGAGCAGGTAGTGCGCCTTCATGCGGTCGTTGGCGGAGCCGTGGCGGTCATAGTAGTCAACGACATCCTGGAAGGCTGAGTCGGACGGCATCTGCAGGTAGAGCTTGTTCCGCACGCTGGCAAGGTGCATCCTCTGACGCATGGACAGAGAGCGGTCGGCGATTGAGTCCACCTTCGGCTGCAGGCGTGTGAGCAAAGCCAGGGCGGAGTCGGGGGCAGCCTCCAGCAGGCTGTCCATATTCCCAAACAGCACAATTTCACGATTTAAAATTTTGTCCTTATCACATGCTGTTATCATTGTCATGATAATCAATGACAAAGCGGAAACAATCCATATTCTTGATTTGCAATCCATAAGCCTTCTATTGTTATATTCATTTTTCCCGCATCTAAAATCTCTGCAAATATAGTGAAAACCGAGAGCAGAAGAAAATAAATCCGGAAATTTATTTTTTATGCCGAGAGGGTCAGAAGTTCCACTAGTTACAAGGGGGGGCAGAGGACTAAGGAGCACATAAAAATCGGACACAGCCCTGCTGTGTCCGATTTTTATGTAAGTATATCTGATTATTATCCCTGACGGGCGTCTTTGATGTACTGAAGAGCAGAGCGGCACATGTCGGTCACATACTGCCAGTCTTGTGCTTTCACCTTGTCGGAAGGGAAGAGCTTGCTACCCATACCCACGCAGAACACGCCTGCTTTCACCCAAGCGGTGAGGTTCTCCTGAGTAGGAGCCACACCGCCCGTCACCATAATCTTCGACCAAGGCATCGGCGCTTTCAGCCCTTTCACGAATGCAGGTCCATAGACATCGCCCGGGAACACCTTCGTGAGGTCGCAACCGAGCTCCTGCGCCTTGCCCACCTCGCTCACAGATCCGCAGCCTGGACAGTAAGGAACCAGACGGCGGTTGCACACCGGAGCAATCTCCGGGTTGAAGAGCGGCCCCACGATGAAGCATGCACCCAGCTGAATATAGAGAGCCGCTGTAGGAGCATCCACCACCGAGCCCACGCCCAGTGCCAGTTCAGGACATTCTGTTGCCGCGAATTTCACACACTCAGCGAACACCTCATGGGCGAAGTCACCACGGTTGGTGAACTCAAACGCGCGCACGCCACCCTCGTAGCATGCTTTGATCACATTCTTTGCCACTTCGGCATCTTTGTGATAGAACACAGGAACCATACCGGTCTCCTGGATTTTGGCCATCACAGCCAATTTATCGAATTTTGCCATATTTACTTTGAATTTTGAACTTTGAATTTTGAACTGTTAGCCAACCAGATGGGGAGACGGGGCATGCCTAAATTGCTCCCATCCCGCAATTACTACCAGCAATTGGATCATAGGATTACTCTATCGTTAGCGCTGTACGCGTCCGTTGGCGTTACCACCAGCGAGGGATTCCACCTCATCAGCGCTGACGAGGTTGAAGTCGCCAGGGATGGTGTGTTTGAGCGCAGACGCAGCCACAGCGAACTCTAACGCCTCACCTTGTGTCGGCTTCGTGAGCAGACCATGAATCAGACCGCCGGAGAAGGAGTCGCCACCACCCACGCGGTCGATAATCGGATTGATGTCGTAGCGTTTCGACTGATAGAATTCCTTGCCGTCGTAGATAAGAGCCTTCCATCCGTTGTAAGTGGCGCTGAAACTCTCACGCAGCGTGCTTACCACATATTTGAAGCCGAACTCGGCTGCCATCTGTTTGAAAATGCCTTCATAGCCTGAAGCGTCGGTCTTGCCACCTTCCACATCGGCATCAGGCTTGAAACCGAGACAGAGCTCAGCATCCTCCTCGTTACCGATGCATACATCCACATACTGCATGAGCGGGCGCATGATAGAGATGGCTTTCTCTGAAGTCCACAGCTTCTTGCGGAAGTTGAGGTCGCAGCTCACGGTCACACCATGTCTCTTAGCTGCGATACAAGCCTGACGGAGGCATTCTGCACTGGCATCGCTAATGGCAGGAGTGATGCCCGACCAGTGGAACCAGTCAGCGCCCTCAAAAACTGCATCGAAATCGAAGTCCTCCGGTTTTGCCTCCGCGATGGATGAGTGAGCACGGTCGTAAATCACTTTCGACGGACGCATAGACGCACCTGTCTCCGCATAATAAAGACCGATACGGTCGCCACCACGTGCGATGAAGTCGGTGTTGACCCCATAACGGCGGAGTGCATTCACTGCAATCTGTCCAATCTCATGCTTTGGCAACTTGGATACGAACACAGACTGATGGCCGTAGTTGGCGCAGCTGATAGCCACGTTGGCCTCACCACCACCAGGGATGATATTGAACTTGTCGGTCTGAACAAAACGATAGTTTCCTTCCGGTGAGAGACGGAGCATGATCTCACCCATTGTCACAATTTTAGCCATATTAAGAGTTTTTAAGTTGTTTTTTTACTAATTGCAAAGATAGAACAAATTATTAAGAATTGAAAATTTCACATAAATTATTCATTATGATTTTTTAAAAATGAATAATTATCATTTAAAAATGAATGATTAACCAAAAAAAAGTGTAAATTTGCAGAAGTCTTGCTTATAATCGATTGTTGAAGATGGAAATTCACTCTAAAGTAAGGATTAAGGATATCGCCGAGCAGGCAGGCGTATCTGTGGGTACGGTGGACCGTGTGCTTCACGGCCGCACGAACGTCTCCGCATTAAGTCGTGAGAAAGTGGAGCGTGCACTCAGTGAGCTTAACTACGTACCTAACCACTATGCCAGTGCACTGGCCAGCAACAAGGTGTATAAGATCGCCGCCATTATGCCGATGCATGAGATTGACAGCTATTGGGCCCGTGTGGAAAAAGGACTGGAGGACGGACTGAGCCGTTACGCTGACTTCAAGATTTCCTATCAGGTGTTCCGCTACGACCCATTCAACGATGCCAGTTTTGAGTCGCAGATTCCTGTGTTGCTCGACTGGGAACCGTTCGCCGTGGTGATCGGTCCGATCTTCAACTACAACATCATGAGTAAATTTATCGACCGATTGGAAGTGGCAGAGATTCCTTACGGTCTGATTGACTCCAACTGGCCGGAGTTTAACCCTATCGCTTTCTATGGCCAGGATTCCATCCGCAGTGGTGAGTTTGCCGCCCGTATCCTGCTTATGGCCGCAGCCGGAGCGAAGAAAATCGCCTTGTTCAAACTGATGGGTGAAGGGCGTGTGGCAAGCCGTCAGCAGCTCAACCGTGAAGTGGGATTCCGGAAATATATGGAAGAGCACAGTCCGAAGACTGAGATTGTGGACCTAAGCCTTTATGTCTATGACAAAGCAGGTGTGAAAGAGCGTCTGAGAACGTTCTTCACGGAGCATAAGGATATCTACCACGGACTTACATTCAACTCCTCCATCCACATGATTGCCAACTTTCTGAAAGAGGAGATGCCGAAACATAAGCACGTAACGCTGCTGGGGTATGACGCCATCGACGCCAACGTTATATGCATCAAGGACGGCAGTGTGGATTTCCTTATCGCCCAGCACCCTATGCGTCAGGGTCTCAACTGCATACGCACGATGATCAATGCCTGTGTGCTCCATCTGAAGCAAAACCGCAACCACTATATGGCCATCGACCTGCTTACGAAAGAGAATATTGATTTTTATAAGGATTAGAGCCTCTCCCCCCGCCCTCCCCCAAAGGGAGGGAGCCCCCTACGGGGTGACCATGCGGATGATAAAAATGAAGAGCTCATGAAAATTTAGTAAATAGTGCTGGATTGGCATAGATATATACAATAAAAGGCTCCTGGAATCAGGAGCCTTTTATTATATATGTAAATGCTTACTTCAACAAGTTGATGAGGAACGCAGTGACAGACATGAGGAGACTGAGACTGGAGAACCATACGGTAACCTCGTTGCTGATCTTAGAGTTGCGTGCCTTGGAGTTGTTAGGACGCACATAGATGATGTCGTTCTGCTGAAGCTGGTAGAACGGTGAGTTTACGATGTCAGCCTGGGTGAGGTCCACTACATAGACGTTCTTGTTACCCATGGCATCCTCACGGAGAATCTTCACCTCGTCGCGCTTAGCCTGGATGTTCATATCTCCAGCCATTGCAAGAATCTCGAAGATATTGGCTTTCTCCTTATCCACTTTGAACACACCGGAGTGTCCCACTTCACCGATAACAGTGACACTATAGCTCGAGAGCTCCACTTTCACCACCGGCTTGCTTTTGAGATAAGTGCCGTTGAGTCGGCCAGCGATATATTCCTCAAGCTCGTTGACCGTCATGCCCTTCACATATATCTCGCCCAGCACCGGAAAATTCACCTTACCCTCATTGTTCACGAGATAGCCGATCGCGCCCTGTCCACTGGAAGCACCCACGGCGTCGCGGTTGAAATTGAAGATTGATGACGCTTCCTTGTTTTCCGGAGTCATCACATAGATATTGAGAATGTCTTTCGGCATGATGCGTGCATCATACAGCCCCTTTGCCATGGCAAAATCTATGGAGTCGCTGTTCTGCAGATAGAGCACATCCTTATATGCGTTACAGCTATGCATCAGCACCATAGCACTGACGGCCACAACGAATAAATATAGTATCTTCTTCATAAGACCAAAGATTTATGTTCCGCACAATCTCTTTGCGCTAAATACACATTTTCTGCAAAGTTAATAGTTTTTAACTATCTGACAAAAAAAAAATGCCCAATTTTCAGATTCACAAGCAAAATGCTGTAAGAAAATGTGGATATTACAGTCAGAAGAGGCATGGATGACGATTGCACCCATGCCTCTTTCTGTGTTTTATGTTCGTGATAGATTATTCCTCAGACAGCATCACTGCGAAGCTGCGAGCCTGGCCGGCCGGAGTCTTACCATAGATGTAGAGGGTCTGCTCTTCCGAATTCTGTGCGCTCTTGAATATTTTCTCGAGGTCAGCCACAGTCTTCACGTTCTGGTTGTTCGCCTTCAGGATGATGAACTTCTCAGGGATTCCGGCATCTTTCAGGAGTCCGGCAGAGAGTTTGCTCACCTGCACACCGTAAGTAAGGTTGAGGTCTTTCTTCTGACCGTCGGTCAATTCCTTGAACTCAGCGCCCAGCACATCCAGCTTCTGCGACTGAACCACCTTTGTAGTGCCTTTCGAGTTGCGGAAGGTGATTGGTGCTGTCTTCTCCTTCTTGTCGCGAATGAAGGTCACGGTGCTCTTCTCTCCCGGGCTGTACTTAGTGGTAGCCTCCTGGAGCTCTGACATCTTGGTGATTTTCTTGTCACCCAGCTTGATGATGACGTCACCCTCTTTCAGACCTGCCGCAGCGGCTGCACCGTCCTCGAGCACCTCAGCCACATAAACACCCTCGTTGGTGCCGAAATCTTTGTTAAACTTCTCGTCCTTCTCCTTCTGAGCATCGATATAGTTGTGGAGATCCATTCCCGACACCCCGAGCATTGCGCGCTGAACAGTGCCATATTTCTGCAGGTCGTTCACCACCTTCTTCATGATTGACACTGGAATGGCAAAACCATATCCTGTGAAAGAACCAGTACGGCTATAGAGCATGGCGTTGATGCCGACCAGTTCGCCTCGAGCGTTGACAAGCGCACCACCACTGTTACCCTGATTGATGGCAGCATCGGTCTGGATGAACGACTCGATACCGTTCTCAGAGCCGCCGACGTGGCGGGCCTTAGCACTCACGATACCTGCAGTGACGGTGGAAGTGAGGTTGAACGGGTTGCCGATAGCCAGCACCCACTCACCCACTTTCAGTGCGTCGGAGTCGCCGATGGTGATGGCAGGGAGGTCGTTGGTGTCGATCTTGATAAGAGCCAGGTCGGTGGTCTCATCAAGTCCTATCACCCGTGCGCTGAACTCACGGTTATCATTCAGGGTGACAGTGATATCCTCAGCTCCTGACACCACGTGGTTGTTCGTCACGATATAGCCGTCTTCTGAGATAATCACACCTGATCCTGCTCCCTGCTGCTTCGGGGTCTGAATCTGACGTTTCTGGCTTCCTCCGTTGCCACGGTTGCCGCGGCCGAAGAAATCACCGAAGAAATCCTCAAACGGATCGAAATATTCAATCTCCTGAGTCTTTCCACCGATGGTCACCTTCACATACACCACTGCCGGACATGCCTTTTCCGCAGCCTCGGTGAGGTCCACAGGTTGTCCAGGAGTTCCTTTATGAAGGGACTCCTTATAAATATTGTCTGAAAATTTAATTTTAGCGCTTGATGCTTCTGAAGAGTTCAGGGCTTTGTCCATCCATGAGATAGCAAACGCACCGGTTAATCCTGATACCAATGCAATGGCAATCACGATGCCATAAAATCTTTTTAATGACTGTTTCATAATTGTTAATTTAGCTATTTTTTAATTGTTATTTATATATCAAATCAATAAGTTCAATATCTCTGTTTGTTAAAATCCGAATGAATTTAACTTTTCGACTGCTAAATTAGCGTAAAGTTTAAAACCCACAAAACTTTTCACAAAAATTAAACCAACAGATTGAAATTGTTTAACATTTCAACACCTTGGTTTAACGTTTTGGGGTGGTTAGTTAACAGTTGACGGTTGACAGTTGACGGTTAACAGTTGACGGTTGACAGTTGATGGTTGACAGTTGATGGTTGACAGTTGATGGTTGACAGTTGACGGTTTTGGATTTTATGGTTTGAATTCATCCAGCACCTTCAGTTTGTTACCTTCAAGGCTCACATTGAAGAAATGCGGACGACGGTCCACTCCGCCCTGAGCCGTTTTCCTATGACTGTGGATAGACATGAGCGGACGTCCGTCGAAAGTCTTGAACAGCATGCCATGACCATAATTAGGAGGCGTGATCGGCTCCGGTTCCTGAATCCAAGGCCCGTCGAGCCTTCCGCTCTGCGAATAAGCCACCCCCTGGGTGTAGATATCACCTATCCAGCTGGTCCATATCATCCCCAGCCGTCCTGTGGAGGTGCGGAAGACATAAGGACCGTCAGTCACCTTATTCGGTTTGATGGATCCGTCGTCAGTTGTCTCGCGGCTCCATGGGGATTCACTGGCACGGAAGAGCACTTTACTCTCCCCTACTGTGCCTGAGAAATCATCTTTGAGTTGGATTTTCTCCACAGTTCCATTGAGGTTTTGCAACCACTCATGACAGAAAAGCATATATGGTTTCTGGTCGGAATCTATCCACAAAGTAGCATCAAGAGTCGGTTTGTCAGCCGGCAGATAAGTCGGGTCCGCCATCGGCACGTAGGGTCCTTCGGGAGTATCGCTCACCAGCACGTGGCAGGCTCTGCGGGGGATGATGTTATTTGCTACGGTATCGATTTTCACAGCCTGGTTTGTGAATGTGGCAAAGAAATAGTATTTCCCGTCATGTTCGTGGATTTCAGCTGCCCACACCATCGGACGTGCCCCCATCCACGACTGCGGATCCACCCTGTAAGGTCTGAACGGTCCGTTCCACAGACGCAGGTCCTTACTTTTCCATAGCATACCACCTGTGCCTGTCATATAATAAGTGGAAGACTTGGCATCAGCAAAGATAAACGGGTCACTCATGCGGATTGAGTCGAGCGGCACATTCTCTCTCACGGTGAATTCTCTCCTGTTGTTCTGCGCCTGAAGGGTCTGCATGCACAGGCATAACAATGTTACGATTGTAATCAAACGTGCTTTCATAATCTCTATATTTTTTTGTTTCTATGCTAAATTCTTATCACACTATTGATGCCTTTCACAGCTTTCAGCGTACGTATCATATCGTCCACCTCATCGGTATTTCGCACCAAGAGCTGGATATTGGCATTGAAAATCTCACTCTCACATTCCACCACCAGCTTCTTCATGTTGACGTTATGCTGGTTGGATATCACCTGTGTGATTTCATTGAGCAGACCGATTCGGTCGAGTCCCTGAATCTGGAGCTTTGCCAAGAAAAGCATATCGTCGTTGATATTCCAGCGGGCTGCCACGATGCGGTTACCGTGGTTGGCTTTCAGCTTGTCGGCCACACGGCAGTTCACCTTGTGGATGGTCACCTGCTTCTTATCATTGATATAGCCCATGATATGGTCGCCAGGAATCGGTTTGCAACATTCAGCCAGGACATAATTCTTGAGAATATTCTTCTCGTCAATGACGATGCCCTTTTTCTTGTTGATTTCAGGAGCTTTATCCGTCTGGGCGGTTTCGCTCTCCTTTGGCTCTTTCTCCTCCTCTTTCCGTCTTCCGAACGGGAACAGGCGCTTCCAGCCTCCTCCACTGCTCTGTTTCTTCTTGATGGCTTCGGATTCCTTGCTGCCCGGCACGATCTTACCCTCTCCAATATGAAGGAAGAGGTCTTGCGGCCCGGAAAGCTGATGGAGTCTGCAGATGCGCTCCACAGCCACAGTGCTGTAAGGAAGATCCTCTTTCTCAAAGAATGTTTTCAAAGCAGCCTCACCTGTCTTTCGTTTTTCACGTTCTTCTTTTCTGAGGATGCTGTGTATCTTATTGGTGGCCTTGGCAGTAGTGACAAACTTCAGCCATTCTTTCTGCACACGCTGCGTGTTGGCAGTCAGCAGTTCCACCTGATCGCCACTTTGGAGTTTATGGCTGACCGCCACGAGTTTATGATTCACCTTGGCGCCGATGCAATGGCTGCCAAGGATTGTGTGTATGGAAAAGGCAAAGTCGAGCACCGTACTGCCTGCAGGCAAGGTTTTCAGCTCCCCTTTGGGCGTAAAGACAAATATCTCGGATGCAAAGAGATTGAGCTTGATGGTATCGAGGAAGTCCATCGCATCGGGCTGAGGGTCGTCGAGCAGTTCCTTGATGGTGGTGAGCCATTTCTCCAGCTCATTCTCGGATGCCTCGTTGGAGTTGGCGTCCTCGCCTTCCTTGTATTTCCAGTGTGCGGCGAATCCTTTCTCTGCGATCTCGTCCATCTTGCGTGAACGAATCTGCACCTCGATCCACTCTCCGGAAGCCGACATGAGTGTGACATGGAGTGCTTTGTAGCCATTGGCTTTCGGATGGGTGACCCAGTCGCGGAGTCGGTCGGGATGCGACTTATAGAAGTTGCACATGGCCACATAGATGTTGAAACACTCCTGTAGCACATTGTTCTCGTCCTTCGGATCGAAGATGATTCTGACCGCCAGAATATCGAAAATCTGGTCGAAGTCCAGATTTTTTGTCTTCATCTTTTTCCAGATGGAATATGGAGTCTTGATTCGTGCCTTTATTTCATGGTGGATTCCCCGTCGGTTGAGTTCCTCCGTAATTGGCTTTGTAAACTCGTCGAAGAGGGTATTTCGGTGTTCTTCGGTATCCCGCAGTTTGTTTACTATTTCCTGGTATTCAACCGGATGCTCATACTGAAAGCTCAGATTCTCCAGTTCGTTCTTAATCATGTTGAGACCCAGCCGGTGAGCCAGCGGCGCATAAATATAGAGGGTCTCACCGGCAATCTTGTACTGCTTGTTCTGGGCTTGTGAGCCAAGCGTACGCATATTGTGCAGGCGGTCGGCTATCTTGATGAGGATTACCCTGATATCCTCGCTCATGGTGAGCAGCAGTTTCTTGAAATTCTCCGCCTGAGCCGATGCGTTCTCACCGAATATACCTCCAGAGATTTTTGTCAGTCCATCAACAATCTGTGCGATTTTAGGTCCGAACATATTCTCGATGTCGTCCACCGTGTAGTCGGTGTCTTCCACCACGTCGTGAAGCAAAGCGGAGCAGATGGATGTGCTACCCAGTCCGATTTCTGAGCACACAATCTGTGCCACGGCAATAGGGTGCATGATATAAGGTTCTCCCGAAAGCCTTCTCACACCCTTATGGGCATATTTGGCAAAGTTGAAGGCTTTCCGGATGATTTCCACCTTCTTGCGGTGTTTGGTCTCAAGATAAGATTGAAGCAAATGTTGAAATGCTTCCTCTACCATCTTCTCTTCTAATTCTTCTTTCCCTTTTTGTTCGTCGTTCATAATACGTATATGAGGAATCAGTTGATGGTTTTATGACATAGACCTTCCGAATGTCGCTAATGCGTAGATCCCCGCCTCAATGAAGAACTTGATGAATTGCGGGAGTTGAGCGCATAGTTATTGGTTGAGACATAGGCTGCACTGTAAATTTCCTCCTGGCTGCCGGCAAACTTCACAGCAGCCTCAGCCGGTAGTGTGATGGCGCAGTCTGCCGGAACGATATCCTGCTTGTAATGCGGATTGAGAGCTTTGATCTGGTCGAGCGGTACGTTGCAAGCGGTAGCCACTTTCGACAGGCGCACGTTGGTTCTAACCACAATGGTGTCAGCCTGCTCCGGCAAGGAAGCTCTCAAAGGGGTGATGCCATGCTCGCAGTAATAGTTCATGATGTATGTGGCAGCGATGAAGGCCGGCACATATCCTCTTGTCTCGCGCGGCAGGTAGTTGTAGATGTCCCAGAAGCTTTTGTTGGGCTTGTTGCCGGCCCTTGCGAGCGCCTTCTGTACGGCACCCTCTCCACAGTTATATCCAGCGATGGCAAGGCTCCAGTCGCCGAAGCGGTTGTAGAGGTCGCGCAGGTAGCGGCATGCGGCATCTGTGGATTTCACCGGGTCGCGTCGTTCGTCAACAAGCGTGTTGATTACCAGACCATAGCGTTTGCCGGTGGAAGGTATGAACTGCCAGAGACCTGCTGCGCCGGCACGTGACGTGGCACCTGGGCGTAGTGCAGACTCAATCACCGGAAGGAATTCCAGTTCGTATGGCAGATTGTATTTCTCAAGTGCATTCTCGAAGATCGGACGGTAGAAATTCATTGCTGCCAGCATCACGCCGATCGAGCGTTTCATCTGGTTGGCATATTTGTTGATATAACCTTTCGTGATCTTGTTCAGTGGCAGGTCGATAATGGTTTGGATACGCTTGAGCCGAGCCTCGATAACCTGATCGCTAGATGCGCCCTCTCTTGTCACATAACCGATATTCTCTTTCAGATAGGTTCTGTTGTTGTAGTCCTGCATCAGTACTTCACGCGCAGGTGCCATCGTCTCCGGCATCACCACGTTCTCTGCCGTCATTTCCGTACGGCTGAATTCATCTGTTTCTGTCTGTTGGGCAATTGCTGTCTGGCCAAACAATGTTGCCATTGCCACTAGTGTCAGTATTTTCCTCATCTAAATATTCTTAAATAAATAAATTCTAATTGATAAAAAACACAACATCCAATTCTTATTACCTGATTTCATCTAAAAGGCAATGGCGCATTTAAGACCATAAGAATTTCCGTTGCGCATGGCGGTGGTCTGGTCGTTGATTACCGATGGCCGGATCTTCATGCTCAGATCTCGGCTGATATCAAAGCTGGAAAGCTCTGCGTCCACGTAAGCATCGATAATGGAGAGCGCATAGACTCCGATGGCACAGAAGATACTCAGGTCGCGGTAGCGTCTATAGTAATCTTTCTTCTTTCTGAACAGAGTCTGCAGCCGCTCTGCGTTGGCGCTCACGTCGTAGTTCAGGGGAAGGAAGTTGACATAACTGCTGGTGTTGGGGTCGTCGTCCATGATATCCACATATGCCTGTGCATAGTCGTGATACATGGTGTTGTTCCAGCTGATGGCATACATACACCCCATGAATCCACCATAGATAATCGGCAATTTCCAGAACTTACGGTTATAAATCTGTCCGCCGCCTGGGATTACAATTGCCATCCACAGCGCTTTCTTCGGATCGGGCATCCATCGGCCTTGAGGAATTTCCGTCCCGGTGGACAGCACTGTGTCGGAAGGAAGCAGCAGTAGTTTTCCGTTCCCGACGGTATCCACGAGCGTGGTGGTCTGCTGCATCTCCCTATGTATTCTGACAGCCGGCAGTGTATCTATTTTCACCTCCTGTGCTTCCGCCATGATTGCGAAAGAGAATGTCATGAAGATGATTGTCAGATATTTCCAGCTGATCGGTTTCATTCAGTCTGCAAGAGTTTGCTCTTATTGATATAACGGATAAATTAGCCTAATAGTTTGTCGATGATGCGATTTATCTCATCCATCGAGCTGAAAGAGAAGGAAATCTTGCCTTTTCCGTTCTCATCGCAAGTGAGTTTTGCTTTCTTTCCGAATGCGCTTGCCACGCGGTTCCGCAGCTGCTGAGTCTCTGGCGTGAGCACTGTCTTTGCCGCTGTCCTTGCTTTCTCCGACGGGTTTTCTTTCAGTGAGCGCACATAGTCTTCCACCATCCTGACAGAGAGTCCACGGCGCACAATTTCGTTGTAGGCTTTCACCTGCTGCTTAGGGTCGTCGAGCGACAGCAATGCTCTTGCATGTCCAGTGTCGATGACGCCGTTACGCAGACCGATCTGAACAGGTGCGGGAAGACGGAGCAGGCGGATGAAATTAGCCACAGTAGCGCGTTTCTTTCCCACCTTCTCAGCCAGTTTCTCCTGCGTCAGTCCATACTGCTCAATCAGATGCTGATAAGCGAGAGCCACCTCTATGGCATTCAAGTCCTGGCGCTGGATATTTTCCACTAACGCCATCTCCATAAGGTTCTCCTCATCCACACTGATGATATATGCAGGGATGGAAGTCAGATTGGCTCGCATCGACGCTCTCCATCTGCGCTCTCCTGCCACAATCTGATACTTGCCGCTATTAAGCTTTCTCAATGTGATTGGCTGTACTATTCCAATTTCAGAGATGGAGTCTGCCAGCTCCTGGAGCGCTTCCTCATTAAATTCTCTTCTTGGCTGGTTGGGATTCGCCTCAATAAGGTTGATATCCACTTCACTGATGGTATCCGATCCGTTGGTCACCACATCTTCTGTGGAAATCAGCGCATCGAGCCCTCTGCCCAGTCCTGAGAATTTTTTCTTAACCGCCATATCTTGTTTTTTTTAGTCTTCATGTTTCTCTATCAGCTCCTTGGCGAGCGACAGATAGTTTTTAGCGCCAGTTGACGTAACGTCATAGAGGATGACAGGAAGTCCATAGCTCGGTGCCTCGCTAAGTTTCACATTGCGCTGAATAACTGTCTTAAACACCAGTTCTTTGAAATGTCGTTTCACCTCATCATATATCTGGTTTGCCAGACGCAGACGTGAGTCAAACATCGTAAGGAGGAAACCTTCAATCTCCAGTCCCGGATTCAGCTTCGACTTGATGATTTTGATTGTCTGAAGAAGCTTGGTGATTCCCTCCAAAGCGAAATACTCACACTGAACAGGGATAATCACACTGTTTGCAGCTGTCAGCGCATTCGCCGTAATCAGTCCGAGTGAAGGTGAACAGTCAATCAGTATGTAGTCGTATTCGGAGGTGAGCCGGGCAATCATATTCTTCAGCACCATCTCTCTGTTTTTCAGCCTGATCATCTCTATTTCAGCTCCCACAAGATTGATGTGGCTAGGAATGATGTCAAGCCCCTTCAGGTCGGTAGTGTAAATCGCCTCATGCGGGTCAACGCTCTTCTCATGCTTGTTGTTGGCTGCCAGCACCGTACTCACCAGACAATCATATACAGAGGTCTCCACCTGCTGTATGTCAACACCCAGTCCCGACGAAGCATTCGCCTGTGGGTCGGCGTCAATCACGAGTACTTTCTTGTCCATGGTTGCCAGCGATGCGGCAAGATTAATTGTGGTGGTGGTCTTCCCCACTCCACCTTTCTGATTCGCCAATGCTATAATCCTACACATATCAACAATTTGAGATTCGCTCAATCAGCATTTGAGCCACTTCCTACATTTTTTCTTATAATTTCTTACAAAGATACGACTTTTTAGCCGTATTTTCAGTTCTTTTTATATTTTTTTAATAATGTGGCGCAGACGATGATGCTGACGGTTCACATTTAGCCATAAGAAATTACTTGGTGTTTGTATAGCCGCAATCCTTTAATACAGTGACAGCTTTCTCTTTAATATCCCCCTGGAGAAGAATGTCTCCCTCCTTGGAACTGCCCCCCACGCCACATTTGTTTTTTAACATTTTTTCAAGATTCTTGCGGTCGGCGTCACTACCCACAAAACCCTTCACTATGGTCACCACTTTGCCTCCCCTTCCTTTTTTTTCAATAAACACCCTCAGCTTCTGCCGGGCTGGAGGAAGCGTGGTTTCCTCGAGGGTCTCCTCGTATTCATAACTGAAATCGGGATTGGTGGAGAAGACCATTCCCAACCGTTTTTTCCAGTCGCTCATAAGACAAATCGTTTAAAATAAAAAAAGAGGAATCGAAAAACTTCAATCCCTCACTTCCGTCGGGGCAGCGTGACTCGAACACGCGACCGCCTGGTCCCAAACCAGGAACGCTACCAACTGCGCTATACCCCGGGGTAATTATGTCGGGGCAGCGTGACTCGAACACGCGACCGCCTGGTCCCAAACCAGGAACGCTACCAACTGCGCTATACCCCGTAAAAAAGAGTGGTCAACAATAAAAAATGACCTATTTTGCTCAAAAGCGTTGCAAAGGTACACTTTTTTTACGAACCGACAAAGAAAAAACACAAAAATCTTTTGTTTGCGGGCTTTTATCGTAATAAATAAAAAGGTGCTGACTCATCAGCACCTTTTTATCTTTCGTTATTTATCTTACTGATTATTTCAGCTCAACAACGGCGCGACGGTTGAGGTTGTAAGGCTCGATTTCGAGCACACCACCCTTATAAACGGTAGTGATCTTCGCACGGTCAACTCCGTAGTTCACAAGCTCTTCAACTACTGCGTCAGCACGACCCTCAGAGAGTCTCTGGTTAATTTCAGGAGTACCGGTAGCAGAGTCGGCAGAACCAGTAACGACGATGTTGTTACCATTAGCCTTAGCTACGTCAGCCACGTTCTTCAGGTTCACAAGATCCTTCTCTGACTTGATTTCTGTAGAGTTCTTGTCGAAGAATACAGAAGTGGCAGCGCTCTGAACGATTCTTGGAGGAGTTGGCTTCACTGGCTCTGGCTTCTTAGCAAGCTCTTCTTTCAGACGAGCGATTTCAGCGAGCAGCTTAGCGTTCTCAGCACGCAGGCGTGCGAGCTCAGCCTCAAGCTCAGCGATTCTGTCGTCCTTAGCCTTGAGCAGTGCGTCAACCTCTGCCTGAGAGTAAGCCTTGTCCCAGTTGGTCTTACCGAGGTTGATCTGAACACCGAGGTCAGCAGAGAGGACACCATTGTGACGAGCCGGGTCGGTTCTGTCACCGATGGATGTACCATAACCCTGAAGGAAGTTGTCGGTAGTCCAGGCATAAGTGAGGTCGAGGTAGATGTTCAGTCTCTTCGCAATCTTCCACGTGTTCTCGATACCTGTGCGGAGTACTGGAGTGTACTGACCCACATCAAATGCGCGGAAGAAGCCGGCGCCCGCAAATGGAATGATATTCCATACACGGTTCTCGTTGTAGCCACAGATGATGTTGCTGAGGTTCAGCATAGCGTCAGCTGTGAGAGAGCCATAACCACCTGCATCATGGCGAGGAACCCACTTGTAAGGTTCTTCTGTACCCTTGAAATTCTGGTGGTCAGAATCAATGATACCATTTTCCCACTGCAGTTTTCCACGGAGTGCAATCTGCGGAGAGAACCACTTACCTACTGCAACGTCAACACCGAATGATTTTCCGTTAGGGAAAACATTGTCAATCCACTGGCTTGCATATCCAGGGTTCGAAAGCGACATATCAACGCCGACCTGAACGAACCAGTTCTGCCAAAAATTGTTGAGTGCAATTGCGTTCTGTGCATTAGCAGCAGTACCAAGGCTGGCGAAAGCCAGCGCAATAATCAATTTTTTCATAAACACTTTTTTGAATAAAAACAATTAATATTTAATATCTTTTACTTTCCTATTTTACCTTTCTGACACATTTCAATTTATTCGATGACTATTTACTCCCGCAACAACGGTTTGTGCAAATATTTCTGCAAAGTTAGCATTTAATAATGATTACACATAAAAAAAACGAAAAAAATATCATTTTTTTAACACTTTTGGGCAGAAATCCCGTTTTTTCTCCGTTGAAAAAGATTTTTTTGATGTTTTTTTATGAATTATTCTTAAGAAATCAGAACAGTCGGTCGATGAAATTGTCGTCGATGACTCCATAAATCAGTTTGCCGTCGGGTGTGCGTGAGTGGTTGGGCAGTGAGAAAAGGCTGTCGATCAGATGACGCATCTCGTCCTGTCCCAGTTTCTGACCATAACAGACGGCAGCCGACTGAGCCATCGCCAGAGCGATGCTTTCCGACACACCCTGCTTTACGGCAGCCTTGCTGTCCATCGCCGTCCAGATGAGGTTGTGGAGCAGGCGGTCGTAATCCTGTCCCTCCAGGCCAGGTGGGACGCCATTGAGTGAATAGGCGCCCCCACCCAGTGAGGACACATCAAATCCGACGGCTCTGACATCCTCATCTATACTTTGCAGCACTGCATCCTCTTGCTTGTTAAGCTGGATAATCTCAGGGAAGAGCAAACCTTGGGTCACATTCGTCTGGTGCTGAATCCGGTCCATATATTCCTGAAACAGCACCTTCACATGAGCCCGATGCTGGTCAATCACGATGATGCCACCTTCATAAGGGGCCACCACATAGCGTTCGCGGTATTGAAACAGGTCTTTTGGTGTCACATCCGAAGTTGCTCCGGAATCCTCATTTCCAGACTCCGTGTCATCCCAGATGCTGGTTTGGCGCGGTACCTGATTAGACAGTGTTCCTTCTACGATAATTTCCTGTCGCTGCCCTCCCGACGACTCGGTTTTAGTCGGATATAGCTGTTCCCAGTCGTAAGTGGGCCGTGCAGCCGCCGCACCATTGTCCCTGAAAGGATTATAGGAAGTGGTCGAGGTTGTCATCCTCACCACCCTTCCGTCGGTTGGCATTGCCGGGATGTTGATGTCGTCGTCCTTACGGTTGAAATCGATAGTAGGTATCTCGTTGTAACGTCCGATGGACTCCCTGACGACAGCGTTCAGCACTTGCCACAACAATTGTTCATTCTCAAATTTTATCTCCGTCTTTGTGGGATGCACGTTCACGTCGATATCCTGGGGGTTCACCTGTAGATAGATAAAATAATTGACATGTTCTCCCGGTGGTATGATACTGTCGAACGCACGCTCCACTGCCGCATGAAAATACTGGTGCTTCATGAAACGGCCGTTGACGAAGAAGAACTGCTTTGCCCCTTTTCGTTTGGCCGTCTCCGGCTTACCCAGATAACCTATGATATTGACAAGCGGCGTCTCCGACTCCAAAGGGATGAGCTGAGCTGTAATCTTATCGCTGAACATATCCGCAATTCTTTGTTTCAGATTGCTCTTCGACAGTTTGAACACAGGTGTGTCGTTATGTGTCAAGGTGAACTTAATGTCAGGATAGACCAATGCGATGCGTTCGAAATCCTGAATGATATTATTGAGTTCCGTCTGGGTCTTTTTAAGGAACTTACGTCTGACAGGAATGTTAAAAAAGAGGTTCCTGACTGCGATGTTCGTCCCTACCGGACATGCCACCGGCTTGTGTTCCACCACTTTGGCCCCCTCTATCTGGATGAGGGTGCCGAGTTCGTCCTCTTTGCGCCGTGTCTTCATCTCCACCTGAGCCACAGCCGCGATTGACGCCAGGGCCTCGCCACGGAATCCCATGGTAGAGAGGTTGTATATATCGCGAGCCTCGGATATCTTCGAGGTGGCATGACGCTCAAAAGCCATCCGGGCATCGGTTTCCGACATGCCACAGCCGTTGTCAATTACCTGAACGCAGTTCTTTCCACCATCAGTCACCGCCACCTGTATGTCGTCCGCACCGGCATCAATGGAGTTTTCCACCATCTCCTTCACGATGGAAGAAGGGCGTTGCACCACTTCGCCAGCCGCTATCTGGTTGGCGACAGAATCGGGTAAAAGATGGATAATATCGTTCATGTGTTTGTTGACAGTTGACAGTTGACAGTTGACGGTTGACGGTTATGACATCAGGAAGGCCATCAGCATAATCAGGCCGATGATAATCAGTATGATAACGAAGGGCGACATTGGTTTCTTGCCACTTTCCTTTCTGCGTTTGAGGTGAGTGGTGGCTTCCACGAACTTGCCACGGATATCTTCCGGGCGGAACTCCTTCTCTGGCAAAAGACCCATCTCGCGCTCTGCATTCTCTTTGATTTGAGCGCGCTTTTCCTTCCGCTCGTCATAATAGATATAACTACGACGGAAGCCTCTTGGTTTTCTTACACTGAATAAACCCATTTATACTTTGAACTTTGAGATTTGAACTTGGAACTTTAGAGTTACTTACTTGGAACTTTGCTCGCCATACGGTTGGGGAGACGGGGCATGCCCACGTCTCTACAAGGTGATGACTACTTTGAACTTTAAACCTTAAACCTTGAATGGACGGCTACTCCAGATCTTTCAGGCTCTGCTTCGGCACTTTCTTCTGCTCGGTATGTTTAAGCACGAACTGTGCGTCTTTCTCTCTCCAGTTGAAGATATCATCCTTATTGAGCGGCCTCACATAGTCGAACCACGCAAAGGCAGGCAGGTAGCGCCGTTCCTCCGGTATCTTTATCGGCGGATACATCACACCGTTCGAAGCCGGCATCCACACTTTCTTCACCTTCTTGTTCTCCATATACATCTTCAGTTCTGAGGTCTCGTTGTAAACCATACCGATACGTGCTCCGTTGTCTTCATCCACGTAGTAGGCGATATACACGTTTCCCTTTGCTTCGTTCCGATCAATCTCGCCATTTCTAAAATAGCTGAACATCTCCTTTGCCTGCACCTGGTTGTATGATACAGAATCCACCTGTTCGATGGTCATCGCCTGATTGAACACGTGAACCCAGTCGATGGTGCTGTCGTTGTTATACACCCTGATTTCCTCACCAAACACCTGCTGGTTGAGGTTCCAGATAATCGGCTGTCCATACATGTAGGTGCAGGAGTCGAGCATGTGGTGTACGAGAGAGTCGCACACGCCCTGTATGTCGTTGCGGAACATTCTCACTTTATTATATGCATACAAATCCCTATAGACAGAGTCGGTATTGATATTGTAAGTGAAGATCTTCATCGTGTCGCTATGCACATAAACCGTGTCCTGATAGTAGTAGTAAATCACTTCCGCACTGTCGGTCACCATGGCATAGCCGGTCTGCTCATCGTATTCACAATGATGTCCAAGCACATGACACATATTCACAGAGTCTGTCACCACCACATTTCCGAATGCACGGTCGTAGCCGGTCTCCTCCACCCTGATGCAACGGTCGCCGGTAAGTCCGAACTGGTTCACCGGGTCGCTGATCATCACGTTTCCGATGGCCTCATCGATGGTATAGCCCGTATCTTCCTCTTTATAACTGTGGAGCTGGTCTCCGTCGATCCGTCTGTTATCTTTAATGATGTAGGAACGGTCGAAAAGGGTGGCAGAACCGGTTTTGGTGTTATACTCGCCACGGGTGGTATAGATAAACTCACCATCGGCTCCTGAGATATTTGCCTCGGTATCAATTTGGGCAATCTCCGTGTCTGTATTGTAAATCAGATGCTCTGTGATGATCTCACCCTGTCCGTCGGGCTTGGTCAGCTTCACATTCTCGTAGAAATCAGCCAGATGGGTATTGGAGTTGTAGGTGCCATGATCGCACACGAGCTTACCGCCCTCCTTGTCATTCAGCACCACGTTATTACGGAACTTTGCCAGTCCGGCGCTTCCGTCGTATTCACCTTCCTCACAGAGCAGTTCGTTGTTGTCCTTATCCAGCAGACGCACATTGTCGAAACAGTGCATCAGCTTTGTCTCCGTGTTGTAATCTCCACGGTCGCAGGTGAGCACGTTGTTGTCCTTATCCACAGAGCGGACGTTGTCGAAGCAGTTGGCAAGATGTGTGTCGGAGTTGTAATCACCCCGGTCGCAGGTAAGCACATTGCCGTCCTTATCCACCAGCTTCACATTGTCCCAGGCCTGCATGAAATGCTGGTCGGAATCATATTTTCCGTTGTCTGAATAGAGCACATTGCCGTCTTTCGTCACCAGTTTCACATTATCCTTCAAAATCGAGATATGCGTTTCCGTGTTATACTGCCCGACATCACAGGTGATGGTGTTCTCTCTGTCGCGCAGCTTGGCGTCACGCGTGAACACCGCCACATGAGAGAAAGTGTTATACTCGCCGTAATAGGAATAGAGCACCTTGTCTTCCTGATAGATTGTGCCGCCCTCATAGTATTTCGCTTCTCCTTGCAGACGTCTGTATTCCAGCTTGTTGGTCTCCAGCCGGCGATTGCGGTGATAGAGTTTCACCCTACCTCTGGCTTTCGCCACGCGAGAGTCGCCGTAATAATCCAAAGTGTCGCAAAAAAGTCTCAGTGTATCGCCCTGTACTAATTTCACCCGTCCATAGGCATAAAACGAGTTGTTGTCTTTATAATAGCGGGCACTGTCGCAGTCGAGCAACGCTCCCTCGTGCCGCAACTTCACATTGCCCACCAGCACATCTGCCCGCGGGTCGGAAGCCCGTTTAAAGAGCACGTCAGCATACAGGATTTCAATCTGTGAAGGCTCCGGGTCACCGGGCGCCACCCCGTCTGTCGAAGGAGAGACCAAATGATAGTCCACGCTGGCATAAAGCATTGCAAACAACAAACAGAAGAACAGGCAAAAACCTGCTCTACTGCCTTTTCCAGCTATGTAATCTCTCAACTTCAAAACTAAACACTAAACTCTAAACTCTAAACTCTAAACACTAAACTCTAAACCCTAAACTCTAAACTCTAAACTCTAAACACTAAACTCTAAACTATTTAACCCATCCGTCGTAATTGAACTCACAGTTTTTCCAGTCTTCGTTGATACGGACATAGGTCACCTTCATCTTCTCACGTATCCATTTCTCAATCTTATCCTCGCAGATTTTCTCGCGTACCAGGTCCTGAAGGGTCTGATAGTCGTCTTTCATCGTGGCACGATGGCCGTCCACACGTTCTTTCAGCTTTACGATGGCCACCACTTCCTTGCCTTTGCTGTTCTTCATCAGGAACGGCTTGGAGATCTCTCCCACCTGCAGGTTTGCCACCTGTTTAGTCACTTCCGACGGGAGTTCTTTCATCTCCATCTTCGCATACACTTCGCCAGTCTCCTGATTCACATAGCGCATGATTCCGTAGTTGTTCTTTGTATCCTGATCATGCGAGACAAACCGTGTGCATACGTCAAACGTATAGAGTCCCTCGTTGAGTTCCTTAGTGATAGAGTCCAGGTCGTTAATGGCCTTCATGATGGCTTCTTCCGACGCTTTCGGCTTCTTGAGAATATGGCGGCAGTTGATGCGGTCGCCTCGTTTCTCAATCAGCTGGATGATATGAAAACCGAACTCGCTCTCCACAATCTTCGACACGGTCTTTGTGTCGCTGAGTTTGAAAGCCACATCCGCAAACTCAGGCACCAGCTGACCTCTTCCCATCCAGCCAAGCTCGCCACCGTTCTGGGCAGACCCGTCCTCGGAATACATCAGTGCGAGTGTGGAGAATTTCGATGTGCCGGAATTCACACGTTCGGTGTAGTCTCTCAGCTCTGCCTTCACCCGCTCAATCTCCTCGTCGGAAATCACAGGCTCACGGGTAATAATCTGCACCTCCACCTTGGTCGGCACAAACGGAAGACTGTCCTCAGGAAGGTCGCGGAAAAACTTTCTCACCTGAGCCGGAGTGATTTTCACATCTTCCACAAGGCTCATCCTCACCTTCTGGATCATCATGTTGTTTTTCTGCATCTCCAACAGCTGTTCGCGTTTCTGTTGCATGCTCATGCCAAAATACTCCTCGAGTTTCTCTTTTGAACCAAGGATATTGACAAACTCTTCGAGACGCTCATCCACCGACCTCATCACATCGGATTCCGACACCTCCACACTGTCGATGGCAGCCTGATGCAGGAAAAGTTTCTGCACGGCCAGCTGCTCAGGAATCACGCAATAAGGGTCGCCGTCAATCCTCACCCGGTTGGTGAGGTACTCCAGACGTACCTGTTCCACGTCGGACCTGAGTATCGGCTCATCGCCCACCACCCAGACGACCTCGTCAATCACATTGTTCTGTGCGACAGACATCTGAATGCCTAAGCTAAAGACCAGTAACAAAATAAAAACAAACGGTCTGCCTGCAATTGATTTCATATCTTCTGTTTTTTATCTTCGTCTTTTACTTCCAACAATGGGATTAATGATTATTCACTGTGTTCACCACATCCTGATATACTTCCACAGGGTATTTCTTGCGCAGCCCCATCACCCATTCATTCTCTTTCTCCCTCTGATAGTCGGGAACCAGCTGTGTTCTCACGTCGATATAGCTCTTCGGTTTCTTCAGCAGTTTTCCGACAGTCTGTGAATAAGGAAAATCCGTGAACTCCTTCACTTCAGCCGTCGAGCCGAACACATATTTGTCAACAAAGCGGTTGTCGCCTTTCTTGAACACACTCAGCGGCTCCACTCTCACCTGCTTATCCTCATCGGTGTTGAGTGCACCGACAACTGCATTGGCCCATTCTGTCGGGTCCAGCTTTTTGGTGATTCTCTTAGCCTGGTCTATCGCCGCCTTGTCCTTGGCATGTACTACGATACCACGGAAATGCGGCTCTGTCCATGTATATTGCTTCTTATTCGCCTTGAAATACTGATTCAGACCTTCCACGTCGTTGGCGGCTTTGTCCCACACCTGGTTCTTGCTGATCTCGAACATGAGTGTACCGTCGTAATATTCCTGTGCGAGATTTCTGGCATCAGAATCTTTTGCGATAAGATTCTCGAAAAGAGGTCCGAAAACTTCCTCCTTACTTACACCACGCTGTTTTGCGAGGGAATCGACCAATGCCTCTGCGGCTGCTTCCTTAAAGCCGTTCTGCTCATTCAGAAAGGCCACAATATTGTCATGGTGTTCTGCATAGGTACCGAACGGTGCCTTACCGTTCATCTTAATGATGTGCCATCCGGCAGTCGTCTTAAAAGGCTTGGAAATCTCGTTTGGTTTGAGTGCATAAGCAGCGGCTTCGAACTCCGGGATCATACGGCCTTTACCAAAACGTGGCAGACGGCCTCCACGCGGAGCACTGCCCATGTCGTTGGAGTGTTTGGTTGCCAGCTCGGCAAAATCCTGGCCGCTCATCACGCAGTTGTAAATGGAGTCAATACGATGTTTGGCCTCTGCCTGCTGAGCCTCGGTGGCATCCTGCCGCATCAGCACCAGAATATGCTGGCAGTCGATAAGGTCGTCTGTACCATAATAGTCCAGTGTACGTTTATAGGTCTGGTAAGCCTGGCTTTCCACATACACCGGATTTTCCAGCGTTGGATACACCATCTGTTCGCGGTAGCCTTGAAGTTCGGTGCGGATATCTTTCAATGTGTCGAGTCCTGCATCTTTGGCAGCCTCCACTTTCAGTTTATAGTCGATATAAAGCTGCACATACTCCTGCACGTCTTTCTTGTCGATCACATCTTCGGTGTTGTTTTTGTTGTAGGAGTACTCAAACTCTGAGCGAGTGATGTCGTGACCGTTAATTCTCATGATCACAGGGTCGTTGCTTTGTGCCATCGCCACCACCGGCAAGAGCATTGAAAGCGCCACGGAAAAAAATCTTTTCATGATGTATTTGAAGTTTTGATAATCGGTTCTTCCCCTGGGACGTCAGATCTGTCAGGGCATAATACGATGCGAAGTTACGCAAAAAAAACAAGAAAACACAAAAAAGTGGGTGCAAACATCTTGCACTCACTTTTTATAACTTATTTTTAACACTTTTTATAGTTATTCTGAATATCAGAATAAGGGGTTGGAGCAATTCCTATTGATGACGGCTGTAGTTAGGCGCCTCACTGGTGATAATCACCTCGTGCGGATGGCTCTCGAGCACACCGGCGCTTGTGATTCTCACGAATTTTGCCTTGTTCAGCGCAGAGATGTCTTTTGCTCCGCAATAGCCCATACCGGAGCGCAGACCGCCCACCAGCTGGAACACCACTTCCTGCACCGTACCTTTGTAAGGGACACGTCCGGCGATTCCTTCCGGCACCAGCTTCTTGTTATCGACCACTCCCGACTGGAAATAGCGGTCTTTTGAACCGTTCTCCATTGCCTCGAGCGACCCCATTCCACGGTAGGACTTGAACTTACGGCCGTTGAACAGAATGGTGTCTCCAGGAGCCTCCTCGGTACCAGCCACAAGTGAGCCCACCATCACGCAGGTGCCACCGGCTGCGATGGCTTTCACCACATCCCCGCTATAACGCAGTCCACCGTCGGCAATCAACGGAATGCCTGTGCCTTCCAATGCTTTTGCCACGTCATAGATAGCAGAAAGCTGAGGGACACCCACTCCTGCCACCACGCGGGTGGTACAGATGGAACCCGGTCCGATACCCACCTTCACTGCATCGGCACCAGCCTCTACCAGCATCCTGGCAGCCTCACCGGTGGCGATATTACCCACGACGATATCGACATCCTGGAATTTCCGCTTTGCCTCCTTCACCTTCTGGATCACTGATGCTGAATGGCCATGAGCCGTATCGATGACGATGGCGTCCACACCGGCTTTCACCAATGCCTCCATCCGCTCAATCGTGTCGGCAGTCACACCCACTCCGGCTGCCACTCTCAGACGTCCCAGGTCGTCCTTGCATGCCATTGGCTTGTCCTTGGCTTTTGTGATGTCCTTATAGGTGATCAGTCCTATCAGACGGTTGTCGTCGTCAACCACTGGCAGTTTCTCGATTTTATGTTCGAGGAGTGTCTGCGAAGCCTGTTCGAGATTGGTCTTCTGATGGGTCACAATCAGATTCTCCGATGTCATCACATCGTCAATCATGCGGCTCATGTCAGTCTGGAAACGGAGGTCTCTGTTGGTGACAATACCCACAAGGCGCATCTCGTCATCCACCACAGGAATACCGCCGATATGATATTCGGCCATCATCCCCAGAGCCTGCCCCACGGTTGAGCCGCGCTTGATGGTCACAGGATCGTAAATCATACCGTTCTCGGCACGTTTCACGATAGCCACCTGACGGGCCTGTTCCTCAATCGACATATTCTTGTGAATCACGCCGATGCCACCCTCGCGGGCAATGGCGATAGCCATGGAAGACTCTGTCACTGTGTCCATTGCAGCAGTGACAAACGGGATTTTCAACTCAATGTTACGTGAAAACTTGGTGGATAAGGACACCTCACGCGGAAGGACCTCCGAATAAGCCGGAACGAGCAGCACATCGTCGAATGTCAGACCTTCCATCAAAACTTTATCAGCAATAAATGAAGACATAGGGAATACTGTGTGAAATTTATTGCGTGCAAAGATACGAATAATTAATGAGAATTTAAAATCCGCACTTAAAAAAAAGCATGAATTTCCGGATTTTCAGCAAACGTAGAGAAAATGACAAATAAATGTCAACTGAAGTTGACGGAACAAGCGTTTAGATGGCCATCTCTGACAGGAACTTGATTCTCACCAGACGTATATCCTCCTCATAATAGCTCTCATCAAGCTCATCAAGCGCTGTATCGATGTCATCTGTCTCACTGCTGCGGAAATAGTCATAGATGTCCTCTATCACTTCTTCATCCACATCCAGTTCCTCCAGCATATAATCGATATTGAGCCTTGTACCGCTATAGACGATGGCTTCCATCTCACTGATCACATCTGTCTCTTCCATACCCAGCATACGCGCAATCTCTTCCAGGGATTTCTCCGCATCGATACTCTTGATGATGGTGAGCTTGCTTTTCGACTTGTCGGGAGTTGACCTCACGACGATATCCATCGGCCGCTCAATCTCGTTCTCCTCACAATGCCGTTTGATCAGTTCACAGAATTCCTTACCATATCGCTTGGCTTTCCCCTCTCCCACTCCCGGTATGTTTTTCAGTTCCTCAATCGTGATTGGATAAAGGGTGGCCATAGCATCGATGGAGCCGTCCTGGAAGATCACGTATGGAGGAAGTTGCAGCTTCTTCGACAGCGACTTTCGAAGATCGATGAGCATATGATACAGCTCACGGTCGGCACCGCCCTCAATGCTGCCACCGCGGTCGCCATCCTCCTCGAAGTCGTTGTCTTCCGTCACGAGGAAGGAATATGGTTTTTTGATGAATTTCTTACCTTCGGGATTGAGTTTGAGCAGGCCGTAATTATCTACTTCCTTATAGATCAGTCCCGACAGGATTGCCTGGTTGATGATGGCATTCCACAATGTCTCCTCTGTGTCGCAACCTTCCCCGAAGGTGGATAGCTTGTCGTGTCCACGGGTAGTAATGGCATCGCTCTCCACTCCCCTGAGCACATTGATGATATATTCTGACTTGAAGTTTTCCTTCACGTCAAGAATTGTCTTGAGTAGCATCTGGAGCTGCTCCTGCACCTCCACCTTCTTCTTTGGATAAAGGCAGTTGTCGCAGTTGCCGCAGTTCGGCTGGTCGTATTCCTCGCCGAAATAATGCAGCAGGAGCTTTCGCCGGCATACCGACGACTCACAGTAGTTGGCCGTCTCACGCAGCAGCTGTCGGCTGATATCCTGTTCCCTGCCGTTTTTGGATGCGACCAGCTTCTCCAGTTTCCGCAGGTCTTCCTTGCTGTAGTAGGCGACACACTGCCCTTCTCCGTCGTCACGCCCTGCTCTTCCGGTCTCCTGATAGTAGCCTTCCAGGCTTTTCGGGATGTCGTAGTGAATCACAAAGCGAACGTCGGGCTTGTCGATACCCATACCGAAGGCAATGGTGGCAACAATCACGTCCACGCGCTCCATGATGAAGTCATCCTGGGTTTGTGTGCGCAGGTTGGTCTCCAGACCGGCATGGTAGGGCGCCGCTTTGATATCGTTCGCCACGAGGAAGGCGGCAAACTCCTCCACAGTCTTGCGGCTCATACAATAGATGATGCCGCTCTTACCCTCGTTCTTCTTAATGAATCTTACGATATCCTTATTGGTGGTGACGGGACTTTTCTGCTTCACCTGATAATACAGGTTCGGACGGTTGAACGACGACTTATACTCCACGCAGTTCATGATATCGAGATTCTTCTTGATATCGAGCTTCACCTTGTCAGTGGCTGTGGCTGTCAGAGCAATAATTGGAGAGCGTCCGATACGGTTCACTATCGGACGTATGTTCTTGTATTCAGGTCGGAAATCGTGTCCCCATTCGGAGATACAGTGCACCTCATCGATAGCATAGAAGGAGATTTTCACGTGTTTGAGGAAATCCACGTACTCCTGCTTAGTGAGCGATTCGGGCGCCACATACAGCAGTTTCGTCTTGCCGGCCTTGATATCCTCTTTCACCTGGTCGATGGTGGCCTTGCTGAGAGAGGAGTTGATGAAATGCGCCACACTGTCCTCCTCACTGTAGTTCTTGATGGCATCCACCTGATTTTTCATCAGCGCAATCAGGGGTGAAATCACGATGGCCGTTCCGTCCATCAGCAGCGCCGGAAGCTGGTAGCAGAGTGATTTTCCTCCGCCGGTGGGCATCAGCACAAACACATCATCACCTTCCATAAGGCTTTTGATGATTGCCTCCTGGTCACCCTTGAAGTTATTGAAACCGAAATAATACTTCAAGGCTTCTTTCAATGACAATGGTTTTTGCATCTGACGATTAACAAATTGTGTTTTCTCTTAACAAAGATAATACATTATTCAGAGAAATACAAATAATTCCATAAAAATATTTCAAAATTCTTTTTTTATGGAATAAATTATCATTCGCTCATCTGGTTGCTCAGTATGTTCAGATTGGTTTTTGCCAGTTGTTTTTCCGCATACACACGGTCCACCACCAGCGATTTGCTCTTCGACGACGGCACCTCATACATCGGTTCTGTCATGATTGACTCCACGATGGAGCGCAGTCCACGCGCACCCAGCTTGTATTCCACTGCCTTATCGACTATGAAGTCGAGTGCATCGTCTTTAAACGTGAGCTTCACACCGTCGAGTTCGAAGAGATAGATATATTGCCTGATGATGGAATTCTTCGGTTCTGTCAGGATGGCACGCAGAGCGTCTCTGTCGAGCGGTTTGAGATAAGTGAGAATCGGCAGACGTCCCACAATCTCAGGAATCAGTCCGAAGGACTTCAAATCCATCGGAGCGATATACTGGAGCAGGTTGGATTTATTCACCCTGTTGGCGTTCCGCACCGCATCGAATCCCACCACGTTGGTGTTCAGCCGGTTGGCAATCCGTTTCTCGATTCCGTCGAACGCACCGCCACAGATAAAGAGAATGTTCTTGGTATCCACCTGTATGAACTGCTGCTCGGGATGCTTGCGTCCGCCGTATGGCGGCACATTGATGACAGAGCCCTCCAGCAGTTTGAGCAGTCCCTGCTGCACACCTTCTCCGCTCACGTCGCGCGTGATGGAAGGGTTGTCGCTTTTTCGGGCTATCTTGTCGATCTCGTCGATAAAGACGATGCCTGTCTCAGCCACCTTCGGGTCGTAGTCACACTCCTGCAGCAGGCGTGACAGCAGGCTTTCCACATCCTCACCCACATATCCGGCTTCTGTCAGTACTGTGGCGTCCACGATGGTGAAAGGCACAACCAGCATCTTGGCAATGGTGCGGGCAAGCAACGTCTTTCCTGTTCCAGTGTTGCCCACCATAATGATGTTCGATTTTTCCAGCTCCACATCGTCCTCCGACTTCTCCGGGTGCTGCAGCCGTTTATAGTGATTATAGACCGCCACGGAGAGCGTCTTTTTCGCTTCGTCCTGCCCAATCACATATTTATCCAGGAACTCCTTGATTTCCTTTGGCTTCGGCAGTTTGTCCATTTCAAACTTTCCGGGAGCCGTTTTTCTGTCCAGCGTTGCTATCTGATGGGCCTGCTCTGCGCAGTCATCACAGATATAACCGTCAAGACCCGAAATCAGAAGCCTTACATCTTTCTCACTCCTACCGCAGAAGGAGCATGTACGTTTGTTTGCCATTCTTCACTTTGAACTTTGAACTTTGAACTTGGAACTTTGAACTTTGAACTTTGAACTTTAAACTTTAAACTGTAAACTGTAAACTGTAAACTGTAAACTATTTCCTCAGACACACCTCATCAATCATGCCATACTCCTTGGCTTCAGCGGCCGACATCCAGTAGTCGCGGTCGGAGTCTTTCCACACCTTCTCGAACGGCTGTCCTGAGTGGTCAGCAATAATCTGATACAGCTCATTCTTGTATTTCTGAATCTCTTTCGCCGTAATCTCAATATCGCTGGCCTGTCCCTGTGCGCCACCCATCGGCTGATGGATCATCACACGTGAGTGAGGCAGCGCCTTACGTTTACCTTTCTCTCCAGCCACGAGCAACACAGCGGCCATCGAGGCTGCCATTCCCGTGCACATCGTGCCCACATTGGCATTGATAAACTGCATCGTGTCATAAATGCCCAGTCCGGCGCTCACGCTTCCGCCCGGCGAGTTGATATAGATGTTGATATCCATCTCCGGATCTGTTGAGTCGAGATATAGCATCTGAGCCTGCAGCACGTTCGCCGTATAGTCGTTGATTTCCGTACCGAGGAAGATGATGCGGTCCATCATCAGACGTGAGAACACATCCAGCTGCGTCACGTTCAGCTGACGTTCCTCAAGTATATAAGGGTTGAGGTATCCGGCCTGCGATTTAATCACATCGTCGAGCACCATACTGCTGATGCCTGCATTCGCCACAGCGAATTTCTTGAAATCTGTAATCATATAACTGTTATTTGTGTGTTAACTGAAGGCTGCCATAGCCTGTCAAATTGATAATAAGTGCATATATGGTTATATATCATGCAAAATACGTGCCAGCCTGAGACTATGAAGCAAAAGTTTTTCTAACGGAGTACAAATATAATAAAAAAAATCACAAACACACGAAATGTCTGTGATTTTTTTTCATATTTTTTGAATCAAGCGCCAGGCTTTGTCTGAAAAAGGGGTTACATCTTCGCAAATTCCTCTGCGCTAACCTCTTTCTTATCTAATTTGACCACACCCTTCAAGGCATCCACCAATTTCATCTCGATGCAACGGTCAATCAGATTATCCACTGTCTCGCGCTTCTTGATCATCTCCTTGGCTGAATTCTCGACATACTCATCAGGAATATTGAGCAGACCATATTGTGCAAACTGCATGCGGGTCACTTCCTTTGCCATGTCGATCACATCCTGGTCTTCCACCTTCACTTCATACTGCTCCACAAGCTGCTCTTTGATCAGGTGCCATTTCAGTGCATCCACATTCTGCTGGTAGTGCTCTTCCACCTCTTTCTCATCCTTGGCATTGGCAAGCATGATTCTCTTCAGCTTCTCGTCAGGGAAGGTCACATCGCCCACCTTCTTCTCCGCATATTTACGCAAATCACTGAGGAACTTATAATCAGCATCCTTGGCATATTGCTCCTCAATCTGGGTCTTTATACGGGCAGTAAACTCCCCTGCCGTCTTCACTTCGCCACCAGGGAACACCTGGTCGAACAGCTCCTGATTGAGCGGACCGGCCACGTAGCGTGTGATTTCATTGATTGTGAACTGGAAGTCACCTTTGTGGTTGGCCACGTCGTCCTTCTCTATTTTCAGCAATGAGGAAAGCTCAGTCTCGCTGTTGTCGTATGCCACCGACGGATTGAAAGTGATGATGTCGTTCACCTTGGCGGATGCGAAGAGAGCCTTCTGATCGTCGTTCTTGAAATATTTCGGGAGCATCACCACATCTTCCGCTGTGAGACCGTTCTCAACAGGGTTGCCCTTCCCGTCCACCTCAACGACGGAACCTTTCACCATGTCGTTGTCCTCGTAGCTGTCCACTTTCTCGTAGTTGCCACCACGCTGACGGTACATCTCAACCTGGTTCTCAACAATCTTGTCGTCCACCTTCACGTTATAATACGGGATCTTGTCCTTAGCTGTGAGCTCCACCTTCATCTCAGGAGCGATGGCGATGTCGAATTTAAAGGTGAACGTGTTGCCGTCAACGAGGTCAATCTTGTTGTTATCCTCCGTCGGCATCAGCTCTCCGAGCATATTCACTTTGTTCTCACGGATATATTCATACAGCTTGTTCTGAAGCAGCTTGTTCACTTCCTCTGCGAGGATTTGTGTACCATATTTAGCTCTTATCAGTCCTTCCGGCACATGTCCTTTTCTGAAGCCAGGCATGTCGGCGTTCTTTCTGAAATCTTTGATTGCTTTCTTCACCTGCTCCTGATAATCCGCAGGCTCTACCACTGCCGTGATCACACCATTGATTTTGTCGGCAGTCTCTAATGTAATATTCATCTCGTTCTTTTTATTATTATTGATTACTGAAATTCATTCCATCCTGAAAAAACACAAAAAACATGCATTTTCCCAAATGAAATGCAAAGTTACGAAAAAAAGTGAAAAGTGAGAAATGAAAAGTGAAAAATAATCGAAAAAGGAGGCGTTCGGGCCTCCTTATTAAGTGTTAACATAAAAATGGTTTAAAGGGTGATTGCCGCCTCGAGCGCCAGGACAACCATATTCTTGAATGAGTTCTGGCGGTCTTCAGCGCTGAGCGCATCCTTCGTGACGAAAGAGTCGCTGATGGTCAGCAGACAAGCAGCATCCTTGTGCAGGTAATTGGCATTGTGGAAGAGGGCGAAACTCTCCATCTCCACACAGTCGGTACCGGTTCTGTCGGCCAGTTCCTGCCATGTCTCACGGGGGTCGGTATAGAACACATCGGACGAGTGTACCACACTCTCTTTGCATTCGATATTCATCTCCTTTGCCGCTTTCTTGATGGCTTTGTTGATTTTCGGGCTCGGTTTCAGGATCTTGTCTGTGCAGCCGTTCTGCACCAATGCGTAGGACGACTCGCTGAACGCACTCTTAGCAAGCGTCACATCCATCACATTGAGCCAGTCGCGGTAGCTTCCGGCCGAACCGATGCGTATGATGTTTTCCACGCCGTAGAAGTTATACAGCTCATAGGAATAAATGCCTATACTCGGCATACCCATACCGCTAGCCATCACCGACACCGGCACTCCCTTATACTTACCAGTGTAGCCATAGACATTGCGCACGGATGTTACTAACTCCAGATCCGTCAGAAACGTCTCTGCTATGAATTTTGCTCTTAATGGATCGCCAGGCATCAATACTGTCTTGGCGAATGCACCGTCGGGTGCTGAATTGTGAGGTGTAGCCATATTTACTTTGAACTTTGAACTTTGAACTTTAAGTTTTAAACTTTTATCAACCTTAACCTATTAAACTATTAAACTACTAAACTACTAAATTGAGTCCACTTGAAAAAATCGTATTTAGTCTGACACCCCTACAGGGCTTGAATATAAATATCTGATTACCAAGGGGGAGGGACACCACCCATGTGGTATTATCGACCTATCAGGACTTTTTCAAGTGGGTTCTAAATTCAAGTTTCGGAAGTTATGATTGATATTTTGTATTCTTTTCCTTTACACAGATTACTCAGATTATCAGTTGTTTTGATAATTTTGAAATCGTTACAGGAAC
>FLNY01000486.1_pt1 | contig 32693 bp, 9 predicted proteins | sample 1140381 | NCBI WGS metagenome assembly FLNY01 (sample SAMEA3878172, study PRJEB12797) | bioreactor metagenome | biome: Moose rumen | place: Sweden | collected 2011-10 | reverse complement strand
GGCGGGGCCGTGCGTCCCGACTGGCTGGAGCCCCACAGGGCGACGTAGGCGCGTTGGCCTTTGGCAGACTCGTTGAAGATGCGCACGATGTTCTTCTCCAGCAACGACTGTATCTGCGGGTCGTGGGGACGGTCTATCAGCGGTGTCTCGGAGATGTTCTCCCCATCGATGAACGTGGCGATGAACGAAGAGCGCGACAGGAGGTCCTCCTGTTCCTCGGTCTGGTAGGCGTTGACCTCGCCCGTCAGCAACTCGGTGCGCTCGTAGGGCTGGGAGAGCGTGAACGCCTTGGGGGTGGCCATCGTCACCCAGTCGTAGCGTCGCCAGCCCTGCACCATGAGCAGGAGGTCGAGGGCGTAGCGGTGGAAGTCGTCGTCGGCCTCGAAGAAGTATTCGGGTTGTTCGACGAAGCCCTTCAGCTGGCTGGCGAGCAGCATCTCGGTGAGTATGTTGCCCGAGTCGAAGGTGTAGTTACTGGCGTGGCTGTCGCGCACAGCCAGCGACACCGTGCCCTGTGTCTCTCCCTTGAGGTTGAGGGTGACGGGGGAGTAGGGGGCGTACTCGGTGGCGTTCAGACCGCTGAACGTGATGTTCTGGGCCTGGATGTCCCCTTTGTTCACGAACACCAGCCGGTCGGCGTAGATGCGTCCTTCGGCATTGAATATGGTGAGTTGGATGACACCCGTCTGCAGGCTGTCGGCTGGGATGTCGATGCGCTGGTCGGTGTTTGGCTCCAGTGCCCGGAAGTATTTCATCACTCCGTGGCACGAGGCCGTGAGGCCCAGCGGTTCGGTGGCCGCCTGTCCGCGGGCTTGCAGCCGGAGGTGGATGCCCTGCATGTCGGTTGTGGCTTGCAGCGCACACCCTTCGCTTCCCGCCTTGGGCAGTTTCCATCGTTCGGTGATGCCGTTCCATGTAAACTCGGCCACGTATTGCTCCCCTTCCTTGCAGTCCAGTAGGAACGAGCCGCGTCCGCGGCTTTTCACCTCGGTCTGGGCCACCACGTTGCCGCTTCGGTCCTTGACCGTCAGTCCCCCTTTCAGGTGGTGCCCGTCGTTGAGGTCGTTGGCTTCGAAGGCCACGCGGCATTGCGTGCCTGCCACCAGATGGCCTCCTTCGGGGTAGAAGGTGACAGTGGCCTGCGAGGTGCCCTCGCTGGCCTTGAAGTAGCGGCGCAGCGGGCGGGTGGTCATCACCTGGTCGTACTGTCCGGGCTGCTGGGGTTTGTTGTAGACGGGGAAGACGCGCGAGTAGAGTTTGTCGTAGTCGCGGAAGTATTCGTGCGCCATCTTCTTGCTGTAGAACCACTGTTCGGCCGACTTCGTATGGGGGTGCTGGTGTTCGCCCCAGTTCAGTTGCCAGCGGGTGTAGGCCCGCAGTTCATAGAACCCGCCGTAGAGCGAGTCGGGCAGGCAGAAGGAACCGTGTCCGTGTCCCCTGCTCATCTCTATCTTCTGCCGTTCCACCAGATAGCCGTCCTGGTTCAGCAGTTCGACGTAGAGCAGGCGGCTCAGCGGGGAGGGCCGGCCGTCGCTCAGACGCATGTATGCCTTATAATAGATGGTGTCGCCCAGGTAGTAGCAGGTGTTGTCCATGTGGACGAACACCTCCTCCTGCGGAATCTTCGTGCCGAAGGTCTGTAGCCGTTCGGCCCACGACTCCAGCGTGGAAGGCTCCTGCCCCGCAGCGTGCAGGGAGAGGAGCAGTGCGGTGAGGGCGACGAGCAGGCGGGACATCACTTCTTGACCTTGAAGATGACGAAGCTCTTGGCCGCGATGTCGGCACGGATGACGTTGCCTTCGGGGGTGGCGGTGCTCTCCTGCGGCACGATGGCGTAGGGAGCCTCCACGGTGTTCTCCAGGTCGTAGTCGCTGCAGTCGAGGGTGATGGTGCGCACCTGACCGAGGGTTTTCTGTCCCTCTAACCGGATGCTCACGCTCTTGGCCGCGTCACAGGTGTTGGCCACCTTCACGATGACCTCGCCCGACTGCTTGTCCAGCACGGCACTCGCCAGCACGCCGTCCTCGCCTTTGGCAGGGAAGTCGCTGTTCTCGACGGGCAGCACGTGAGTACCCTTGTTCTGGGCGTAGAGAGCCTGCACATAGTAGCTACTGCTCTTGGCCACGCGCAGGTTGTCGTACCAGATGGCGTCGGGTCGCCACTGCCAGCCGTCGACGTGGGCAAAGAGGGGAGCGTAGGTGGCCATGTGCACCACGTCGGCGTTGCGCTCCAGTCCGGTCATGAAGGCAGCCTCATAGATGCTGGCTCCGGCATGGTTGTACTTCTTGCCGCGGTCGTGGCAGGCATACTCACCGGCAAACACCTTCGGACCGGTGCGGTCGTACTGGTCGTAGCGGTTCCACTCGTTCTTGAACCACGAGATGGGACGATAGAAATGCTCGTCCACGAGGTCGGCCTTCTGCTGCTTCATGGCCGTCCATCCGCGGTCGAACTCTCCGCCTTCGGAGTTGGGGCCGCTGGTGCCTATGATCTTTATCTCGGGATGGGCGCGACGCACGGCATCGGCCACTATTTTTACGCGTTTGAAGTAGAACTCGTCCCACTGCTCGTTGCCGATGCCCAGGAACTTCATGTTGAAGGGTTCGGGGTGTCCCATCTCGGCACGCAGCTTACCCCACTTGGTGGAGGTGGAGCCGTTGGCAAACTCGATGAGGTCGTTGCAGTCGTCGATGTACTCCTTCAGTCCGGCTTCGGTGGCAGGAGCGTGGGCCGACTCGTTGTTCCAGTTCTGGTACTGGCAGGCCATGCCCACGTTGAGCACGGGCAGCGGCTCGGCCCCTATCTCCTCGCTCAGGAGGAAGAACTCGTAGAAGCCCAGTCCGTACGACTGGAAGTAGTCGGGATAGTAGCGGTAGGTGAAGGTGCTCTCCCAGCGGTTCTTGTTCAGCGGACGGTTCTCGACGGGTCCCACGCTGTTCTTCCACTGGTAGCGGTTCTCCAAGGTGACACCCTCCACGATGCAGCCGCCGGGGAAGCGGAAGATGCCCGGGTGCATGTCGTAGAGTGCCTGTGCCAGATCTTTGCGCATGCCGTTCTCGTGACCCTTCCACGTGTCGGTGGGGAAGAGGCTGACGTGCTCCACGTCACAGGTTCCCGAGCCGCTGCGTCCGTTCTCGTCGCAGAGGAAGATGCGCAGGCGGGCCTTGTCGATGGTGCGCGGGCTGCGCAGCGTGACGGTGTACTTCTGCCAGTCGGTGGAGGTCACCTTGATGTCCTTGCTCTCGAACTCCTGGTGCTCTTCGGCGGTGAAGGGGTCGACAAGCTGCACGCGCAGCACCTGCGTCTTCCCGTCAGGCACGCGTGCGTAAAGACTAAAGCGGTAGTCGGCGTTGCGGCGCAGGCCGATGCCGAAGAAGCCCTCGTTCTGCAGTCCCGTCCACCAGTCACCGTGTCCGGCACTCTCTAATCGGGCGTAGTGGGGGTTGCGGTCGAAGGGACCGTCATCCTTGATGCTTACCTTGCCAAAGGCTTGCCAGCCCATGAGGTGGTCCGGGGTGAACTCGAACGAGCGGTTCTTGATGAGTTCGGCGTAGAGTCCGCCGTCGGCTGCATAGTTGATGTCTTCGAAGAAGATGCCATACATGGTAGGTTGTACTTCCGCCCCGGGCTTGTTGGCCTGCACGGTGATGACGTTGTCTTGTGCGGCCAAGGGGAGGGTGGCAAGGAGGCTTGCTCCAAGGAGTAGGTCTTTGAGTCTCATGCTTTCTTGTTTTTGTGAAAAAGTTTATGGTCTATTTGGGTGTAAAATTACGCATTTAATTGTACATTTGCAAACGTTATGGAGAAAAAGCGAAGGATTGCGTGGACTTTGGTCGCAGTGGCCGTGGTGCTGTTGGTGGGTTTTGTACATGTGTGGTTGCCTGTGTCGCGTGCCACACAACAGCAGGCCGTGGCGTTGCTGAATGTGCGGCGTGACGTGGTGCTGGTGCTTTCCGAGGGCAGGGAACTGCTGCTGCAGACCGACTCGACGTGGCAGACGGGTTTCTTCACCGACCCTCGCGGGGAACTGCGTACGGCACCGATGGACACCACGCGGATGGACACTGCTGAGGTGGCCCGTCGACTGCGGGAGCAGGACGAACAACTGCACGCTCGTCGCGACTACTTGGAGCATCAGGTGGAGGAGATAGCCTATTACCAGCATACCCATTCGGCCCGTGACGACGGTTACCAGGAGGTGATGTCGCTGCTCGGACGGGTGCAGCAGGCCCTGGCGGAGACCGACTCGCTGCTGACATTGACGCAGTTGGCTGGGGAGAGTTCCTTCGGATTGCCGGAAGTGCGGTGGGACGTGACGGTACGCTACCGTTCGCCCGGACGAAAGGAATTGACGGCCTGGGAGGCTTCTGTCATTGATGCAGTTTGTGGCGTATGTCAGTTGGATAGCACCTGTCTGCCACCAGGTGCCACTTTCTTCAATACCACGCTGTTGCGCCTGCCCTCGTGGAAACGCTGGACACTCGGTTATCTATGCTTCTGGACGGCGACGATGGATAGTCTGCAGGTCGAGCGTGTGGCGCGGACGGACAGTCTGCCTCCGATGGCTGTAGGTTCACCGGTGGTAGACCGTCTGGGTCATGTGAGAGGCGTAGTCACGGCCGAGGGCGTGGCTCCCGTTGGCGGCTGGGCGGTGGCTCCACGGCTCTGGTGGGCCTGCCTCAGACAGTGGTGGACGCGACTCTTTGCCTCCGACAATATGCCGAAAATGGAAGACGATGTGGTGTATGCCGCAGTAGCGGAACGCGGCTATTTGGGACACCTGAGTGACAGTGTGCCTGACGGGCAAGGTCGTGCCGACGGATACGAAGGACAGTGGAAAAACGGGAAGCGCGAGGGCGAGGGGGTGTTTACCGACAGCCTGGGCGTGAGGTACATAGGTCTCTGGCATGCCGACACGCTGACACGCGGCTACCGAATACAGGGCGACACTGTCTATGTGGGTGACTTCAATGCCCTCATGCAACCCGACGGTGAGGGCGAATGGACCTGTCGGACGGGCTACTACGGCGGTGGTTTTCGTGACGGGCTCCGTGAGGGGTTCGGCATCAGTCTGTCGCCTGACCACATTGTGAGGGCCGGCTCTTGGAAGGGCGATGCGTTCAAGGGGGAGCACATGGTGTACACGGTCGATCGCGTATACGGCATTGACATCTCCCGTTATCAGCACGAAATAAAACGGCGACGCTACAACATCCTGTGGCGGCAACTGCGCGTCACCAGTCTGGGACGGAACGGTAATCGACGGGTGGAGGGACAGACAAACTATCCCGTGTCGTTCTGTTACATCAAGGCTACACAAGGCATTTCGATACGCAGCCGTTACTATGCTATCGATGCCGCGGCGGCACGTCGTCAGGGTATCGCCGTGGGGGCTTATCATTTCTTCTCGCCCATCTCGGGCAGCCGACAGGCCACCTTCTTCCTGTCCGTAGCCAAGCCCCGAAAGGGTGACTTGCCTCCGGTGTTGGACGTGGAGCTGACTGACCGTCAGATAGCTAAGATGGGCGGTGCGGCAGTGATGAGAAGGGAGATGCTGACGTGGTTGCGGGCCGTGGAGCGAAAGACGGGCACCAAGCCCGTGCTCTACGTGAGTCAGAACTTCATTGTGAAATACCTGCACGACGATGCCCGCGAGTTATTGGACTATCCCGTATGGATAGCGCGCTATAGTGAGTATAAACCTTATGTGAGACTGCTCTTCTGGCAACTCTCCTGCGACGGACGTGTGCAGGGCATAACGGGTGCCGTGGACATCAACGTGTGGAACGGAACCAAAGAACAGTTTCAGGAGTTCCGGCAAACCAGTGCGGTGCGTTAGCTTCCTTTTTCTGTCGACTCTTTCTCCAGGTTTCCCGTACGCTGGAACTTGCCCGGCGTGATGCCATAGACGCTGCAGAAGGCACGGGTAAAGTGAGCCTGGTCGTAGAATCCGCATTTCGTGGCAATCTCGGTGATGGACCAGTCGGGGTGTGCCAACAGTTCCTCACGGGCTGCGGCCAACTGCACGGCCTGAATGTATTGTTTGGGGCGTGCCTGGGTGTAATACCCCATCTTGCGGCGCAGCTGAGCACCGGTGATGCAGAGCGAGGAGGCTACGTGTTCCACGTCCACCTTGCCCGTCGGCATGAGGGTGCGCACGGTCTTCCTCACCTGGTCGAGGAACGTTTCTTCATCCGTCAGCGTTGCCGTATCCATCTGCTGCTGGACAAGATTGAGTTTCTCAAGTTGGTTGGACAGTTCTGCAAGCTGCGTGGTGTACCTCCTTGTGCGCCGACGGTGTAACACCCATGTAAGGCAGGCCAGCAGGAGTAGGATCGCTGTGCCGATAATGTAGTTTCGTCGGTGGAATCGGCTGATTTCCTCATTCTGGGCTTGCAATTGCTCGTTATCGTACTGGGCGGCATACTGGGCCAGTAGGATGCCCGTCTCACTGTCGTAGAGCGAGTCGCGCAACTCGTTGTAACGGCTGATGTGTGTCAGGGCTAGTTGGGGGTTCTGGTCGTGCAGAGCCTCGTAGAGTCCCTTGCGGCTCTGGCTCTCGTTGAAGATGTCCTTCTGGTCGAGGAAGATATACAAGGCCTCGTTGTAGTAGCGCACGGCTCCCGAGTCGTTCTTCTCCTGATGCAGGAGTAGCCCCATCTGGTTGCAGGCAATACCTAAGGAGTGGAGGTTGCTGTCGGCCCGCAGCTGAGGGATGGCCTCGTTGAGTGCCCTCTTTGCCTCGTCGTTACGTTTGAGGCTGATGAGTGCGGCGGCCCGTTGGGCCTGCCGTATGGCCATCTTGTCGGTGCGGCCCAGTTGTTGTTCGGTCTCGTAGGCCTGTGTGGCATAGTCCAGTGCTTGCTGTTCGTCGGCCAGTTGGTGATAGACCTCTGAGGCCATGCCCAATATCACGGCCAGCCGACTAGGGTTGTCGGCCTTCTTGCTGTAGTCGATAGCTTCCAGGATGTATTTTTCTGCCTTTTGGGGCTGGTGTGCGCTCATGTAGATGGCGGCCAGCGTGTTGAGTGAGGAGGAGATGTTGTCGGGGTTGCCCGAGTGCTTGTCCAGAACGTTGCACCGCTTGGCATAGATGGCTGCATTCTTGAAGTCGCCCAGCCGGACGTAACAGACCGCCAGCACCGAGAGGCAGTCGCCCTCAACGATGCGGTTGTTCCCTTCGTGGCAGAGGGGCAGGGCCTTCAGTCCATAGTCGACGGCTAGCGTGTAGTCTTGCTGAGCATGATAGTATTCGGCTGCCCAGTACCATACCTGTTGGCGCAGGGTGTCGGTGGGCGTGCCTGGACGTAGGGTTATCGGTGTGTCCGTAATCTCGGCTTCTTGGAGTAACTGGAAGAAGCGGTTGGCAGTCTCTATGGAGGCTTTCTTCTCAAATTGCTGGAGTATGCCATCCACAGAAGTGGCCGGGGAGGCCAAAAGTGTGGTACAGCAGAGGATCCCCAGCGTAATTCCTAAAGAAAAACGGTTATTTCGCATTATTTTGTACCTGTTCCTTGATTTGGGTACACAAAGTTACAACGAATAAATGACATAGCGAACAAGAAACAAGAAATAAGTACAAAAGTTTGTCAATTTCGGTCGTTTTGTAGGAATCTCTCGATTTTTACAAAAGAACGTTAAAAATATACAAAAGCCCTGTAAAAAAAAGTAGTATATTTGCAGCGTGAAATAAATTAATCATTCAATAAACCAAATTCTATTCGCTTATGAAGAAGTTATTACTAACCCTTGCCCTGGCAGTCACCAGCATGGCTACATGGGCAGACCGATGGACGGCTCCCTCGTCGAACGAGTATCCTAACGAGACGCCGCTGTACGTGACGGTTACTATTGACGAAGAGGCTGCGACCTATGAGCCCACCATCGCGGAGATTGCCGCCTTCATCGACGGTGAGTGCCGCGCACAAGCTACTCAGAAGACGGGTGATGTCTATGTGCTACGTGTCCGTGGCGGTGAGGCAGACATGAACAAGAGCATTACCATCAAGGCTCTGTACAACGGACTGGTGTATCAACTTTCCACCGACCAGACATTCGATGGCGAGGCAGACACACACGATGTGCCTCTGGAACTTCAGCTCAGTCCGCTGGTGGGCATTACTCTGGACGAGGATCCCATTGAAATGACGGTGGGTGGAACCTACAACCTGGCAGAGCACCTGACCTACCAGTATGGTTCGGACCGTATGGAAACTACCGTAAGTCCCATCGACCAAGACGAGACCCCGTTGACGATCAACTACATGGAGGCTGGTGACACCACCTACACGGACATCTACGACGGTGTCCTCGTGGCTAAGAAAGTCAACGGTGGCGACGGTGGCGAATATGTGGGTGTCTATGTTGCTGTAAGTAGTGTCGGATCAAATGCCTATTTTAGTACAAGTGCCACCATCTATATCACCTTGCCTGCTGTTGAGCAGATTGTTGTGAATCCCACGGAACTGACCGTGTATGTGGACGACAACCTACAGGATTTGATACGTGCCGACAGGCTCAGCATCTCCATGCTGCCCGCCGAAGCTGATCAGAGTTATCATTTCTCCTCTACTGGAGCCGCCATGCCTTGGGACGACAACTACAACTTCACGGCGGCTGGCGACTATGAAGTGCTTGTTTACTCAACGGCTAACAGTCAGTTGGAGCCTGTGACGCTGACCATCCACGTCCTGGAGCCCCTGACATTCAGTTTCCTCGAGGATGCATACGTCGGGAAGGTAGGTATGATTACCCCCTGGCAATTCAACATCTACATGAACACCACCGAGGGCTTCGACGCTTCGTTGCTGACCTTCGATACCAGTTTGACGAAACTTCCCACGGCTCCCTTCGCCTTCGAGTTTAGCGATGTCATGGAGAATCCCAACGCTGACGCTGGTGATGCATACTACCTGACCGCTACGCTCACAGGCCGCTACATTGGTCAGTGGCCCTACGAGATAATGTACAACGGCGAGGCTATTACTGATATGTTGGAACTTACGGTATATCCTGAAATCAGCATCCAGAATGGCTGGCAGTGGGTATCGCCCTACGTCTATGTGGAAGGCAGCGAGGTTGGCAATTTCTGCGTTGACCAGAACTACCAAGGCTGGGTAACCACCAACATCACCGAGATGCGTACGCAGGAAAGTCTGCTCTACAACGATCCGACCCTGGGTGCCTTTGGCGACATCATCGACTTCAACTATGCAAATGGTATGTACAAGGTGAAGTCAAAGAATGCCAAGGCGTTCACTCTGACACTGGGTGAGGCCGATGACTACGAGAACTGGCAATTGGCACAGTACAACGATGGCACACAGTTGGAGAATGGCTACAACTGGGTGGTTTATCCTTATGAGTTTGCCTTGAGTCTTGACGAGATAGAGTCTTCGTTCAGCGACTATGCCCAGGATGGCGACCAGATTATCAGCAAGGACGGTGGATTCATCGAGTACAGCGACGGTGAATGGGTAGGTGGTGAGAACTTCACCTTCCAGCCTGGTCAGGGCTACATGTACTACGTCAATGGTACGGAGAGCGGTATGTTCCAGCCCTATTATGACTACTACGGTGAGACACCGCGCTGCTATCAGGGAACCCAAGATGTTCCTGGACCAACCCAAGATGAACCTGGACCTGGAAATGCTCCCCGCAAGGCTGCCCGTCAGATGGGTTGGCAGATTGATGCCAGTCGCTTTGCCGACAACATGAGTCTGGTGGTTGCCATCTCTTTGCCAAAGGACGAGCGTTACCTGTTTGGTGCCTTCGTAGGCGACGAGTGCCGCGGCACGGGTCACATGGTTAAGGACGGTGTAGCTTTCATCAGTGCAGCCGGTAAGAGCGGCGAGCAGGTAAGTTTCCGTCTGGTGGACACCCAGACAGGTGAGACCTTCGCTATCAACGAGACCCTCGGCTTCACCCTGAAGGCCGGTTCGCTGAAGAGCCCCATCAGCCTGACGAGTGAGTACACGACGGGCGTTGAGAACGTGAACGTCAACGTGAACGTCAACGACAATGCAATCTATGACCTGAGCGGTCGCCGCGTAGTGAAGCCCACGAAGGGTATCTACGTAGTGGGTGGCCGCAAGGTAATATTCTAACAAAAAAACGTATAGCAGGGTGTGCCATTCGGCATTCCCTGCTATACATTATATAATATATTGCGCGTGTACGCGCGAAAAACGACACCTCGACAATGAGTAATCGACTTTGCAAGCTACTGATGGTCACTATGCTGCTCAGCGTGGGTCAATTTCCAATTTTCAATTTTCCATTGTCAATTGGCGAAGCCCAAGCTCAGTCGCTTTCGTTAAACACCATCTCCACCATCGCCAAGAGCGACCCCCTCATCATCACGGGTGCCGTAGGAACGCAGAATACCTATCGCTACACCTCGGTGGGCAACGGTTACGCCTCGCCCCTGAGTAACAGCATCTATGCTAACCTGAACATCTCGATTTACGGCATTTCCATGCCGTTTGCCCTCTACTTTACCAACGACGGATTGGATTGGAACTACCCCCATCTGAATTTCCGTCTTACTCCTGCATACAAGAACTGGCGCGGCCACTTCGGACAGAGCAGCATGGCCTTCAGTTCGTATGTGATGAACACCTCTTTCAATGGTATCGGCCTGGAATACACCTCTGACAAGTATCGGGGAGGTGCCTTCTATGGCGTACTGCATCGGGCCGTCAACGACGACCCCAACGATCCCTTTGCCCGTACACCTCAGTACAAACGTATGGGATGGGGATTCAAAGCCGGTTACGGCTCTGGTCGCAACTATATCGACCTCTATTTCCTTCGAGCATACGACCGTCCAAACTCCATCGACGAGGCTTGGCGACGCTATATCACCCCCCAAGAGAACATTGTCGTCGGCGTGAAGGGTGCCCTGGCACCGCTGAAGTGGCTCTCCTTCTCTGCCAACGCAGCGGTCTCCCTCTTCTCCACCGACACCGACGCACCTAAGCTGGACTCGCTGACACAGCGATGGGACAAAGTCATGGACATCCGCTACTCCAGCTTGGCACGTTTTGCCGGAGATGCCAACGTCAACCTGATGTTCCCCGGCTTCTCCACCTCCATCACCTACCGCATCGTGCAGCCCGACTACCTGTCGCTCGGTACCTATTACATGGCCAACAACTACCATTCGCTGGGCGTGAACATGAACACGATGCTCTTCAAGAAACTGGCCCTCTCGGGTACGTTCTCCGGTCAGGCCGACAACCTCACCGACCAGCAGATGTACACGACCCGCGGTTTCATCTACAACGGTAATGCCTCCATGCGTGTGGGCAAGCACATCAACCTGGCCGCAGGCTACAACGGATACACCCAGAGTCAGGGTGACGGTACGGCGAAGGTCAACGACTCCACCCGTGTACACCGTCGCATGGCCTCATTCACCTTCTCGCCATCCTACCTGACGGAGAGCGACCTCCTTGTGCATACCGCAGCCCTCTCGTTGAACTATACCAACAACAAGGATCTTAACAAGTTTGCCATTGGCGAGAGCGACGTAAAGACACTGGCTCTCGGTGCTAACTACAACATGAACGTGAAGCCTTGGAATACGGACTTCGGACTCACATTGAGCAACCAGACCTCCAAGGGTTACAAGACAAAGTATACCAGTCGCATAGCTACGTTCAACACTGGCCATACGTTCTTTGAGGAGAATCCCTTGACGCTCTCCGGCTCCATATCCTTAATATATAATGAGGTGGAGCGTCAGAGCAAGAGTCTGAACATCGGTGGTGAGGTGTCGGCTGCCTATACGCTGAAGAAGTACCACGTGTTCTCAGCTTCTGCCTCGATGTACAAGTACGGCGATGTCAACCCCTCGAAGGTGACGAGTAACCTTGACTGTACCGACATCACCGTATCATTGAACTACGCTTACACCTTCAGCCTCCTCCACATCAAGAAGAAGGAGGACCGCAAGATAAATAAGAGCAAGTTTGTGAAGAAGGTAACAGAAATCTCCGAGGGATTTTCGGAATAAATTCCAATGGATAATGGATAATTGATAATTGACAATTAAGATAGTATGCTTGTTATGAATAATATAAAGAAACTGTTCTTCGTAATATTAACTATGCTGTTTGGCATAGGTCAACTTTCAATTCTCAATTTTCAACTTGGTGAAGCCTTCGCCCAAGAAATAACCGTGACGGTGACCCCCACTCAGCAGGTGTTGCCTCCGCAGGTGATGCTCTATATCACAGAACCTGCCAACTATTTCAATATCAGTCTCTCCAACACGGGAAAGGACAACGAGAACATCTATCTGGTCATGCAGATAGAGCAGACCAATCCTTCCACTGGGCTGGGCATGAGCACTCCGCCTAAGCGTCAGCCTCAGGTGCCTATCGTAGTGCCTGCCGGCGGTACGCGCATCCTCACCCCGGGAGAAATCCGTGGCCTCTTCAATCACATTCCGGTGAACGAGATTAAGGCTCCCGAAGGACTCTTCGACAACTATACTGACGGTTCGTTTGGCTTGCTCCCTGAGGGCGAGTACGAGCTTCACCTTACCGCCTATCACTGGAACCCCGGCAGCGAACCCTACGTGGTAAGCTCTCCCGCGGGTGGCGTGGCCTACTTCAGTGTATGTTACAAGGCCCAGGCCCCTGAGTTCCTTACACCCATGGCTGCTGGTGCCAGTGCGTTCGACCTTTTCTCTGTGGCTGAACTCGACCCGCAATCTCCTCTGATGACGTGGAAGGCTCCCTTGGTGGCTTGTAACCCCTCGCTCATCCAGTACGACTACAGCATTCGTATTGTGGAACTGTTGCCCGGCCAGCTGCCCGACAACTCCATGGATAACAATCCCGTGATTTATCAGTCCAGTTCCCTGAGTACACCGCAGTGCATGGTGCCCTTCTCGGTCATCAAGCAGATGAAGGCCGGTAAGACCTATGCCGCCCAGGTGACGGCGACTCCCGCCAACAGCAACAACAAGATGCTCAACTTCGTGAGCATCGAGAACAAGGGAAAGAGCACTTACCATCTCTTCCGTCTGAAGGATGACGGAACAACCAATGTGGATAATGACGAGATGCCCAAAGCACCTGAACCCGAAGATGTGGAGGAGAACGATAATAAGGATGAGGACAAGGAAAGCGACAAGATAGAGGAAGAAAAGGAAGAAGAAGACGAGGACGACATCACGATTAACATGGGTGATGTCAAGACAAACGAAATCGTAGAGGATTCGCTCTATACGTTCCGCAATCCCAAGATTATCGACCCCTACTTCCAAGATACGAATGGCGTACGTAAGCGTTTCGTAGAAACAGGTATCGAGGTGGCATGGGAAAGACCGCAGTTCGTGGGCGGTGAGGGTCAGCAGAACGATACCATCCGCATCGAATACGAAGTGCAACTCTTCGACAACGGTGAGCGTGCCGACAAGGAGGATGCCCTGCAGCAGGAACCCATCTACACCTTCCGCACCGACGAACAGAAGGACACCATCGAATGGGCAGATATGGCCGAGGCGGCCGAGGCGGGCGACTACATGGTGCTTCGCATCAAGCCCATCGTGTCACATGGAAGTTCCGTTGCCTTTACGGGTGACGACAACGTGGTGGACTTTGCCCTATGCAACCGTCTCAGTCAGCAATACTTCCAGTGTTCCAGCACCACCGAGATAGAAAATACAAAACCCACTACGAAGTCCGCCAGTGACTTCAAGGGCAAGCAGGTATCCATTGGCGAATACCTGATGACCATCGATGACATCTCGGGCAATGGTACTGATGGCTTCAAGGGTAAGGGACGTGTGCTGTGGGAGCCCTTCGGTTCCAAAATCATGGTGTGCGTCACGTTCGACAAACTGAAGATTAACATCGATGACGTGGTTTATGAGGGTACCGCCGTTTCCGAGACCGCCCCGCAGATGAGCAGCAACAAGGAATGTGTGGACAAACTCTTCTCCGACTGGGGCATCGACAACCTCATCGGCGACACAGGCATCCCATACGCCAGCCAGTTGCAGAGCACGTCCACTGGTGCAGTGAAGAGTCTGGCCGAGCAAATAAACATTTCCAAGTATTACCAGGCTATCAAGGACGGTGAGGGACTTTACGACCTCATCACGAGTGGCGGCATGGACAAGCTCTACACCCCCATCAAGTTCCCGACAGAAGTGCTGCCTAAGGGTTGGGATGTAGTGGACATCCAAATTGCCGACATGAAGTTCGCGCCCGACCATGCCACGATGAACATCATCGGACAGTCCATCCTGCCCGAGTGCGACGTGCTGAAGAGCAAGATGCTCGTCTTTGGTGCCCCCCGTGTCTGCATTTCACCCAACCGGTTCCTTCCCGAATCGGGACAAATCGCCCTGCTTGGCGACTTTACTTTAGGCACCAGCGACTTTGAGATGACCTTCAAGGCTCCGCAGAATGTGTTGGAACCCAAGGACGGCTGCTACATCTCCTGGCACGCCGACACGCTCGAGCTCCTCGGCATTGATGCCGACATGAAGTTTGCCGGTATCGTGAAGGATGACAACGGCAAACCTACCACAGAGCGTCCCGTCATGAACTTGAAGGCTTCCTTCGGAAGTTGGAGCGACTTCTTGGTCGATAACATCACCATCGAGGACTTCCAGGTAGAAGACCTCCCAGGCTACACTTTCACCGCCTCGAATATCGTCTATGACCATTCCGACAGACGCAACTCCGCTCACATGGGTGCATTCCCCGAGAAATATAGCAAATCAAAGGCTGGCATCAAGGGTAATGAAGAATCGTGGCACGGATTGCATATCGGCGAGATTGCCGTACGCCTCCCCAAGTCGCTGCAGTTAGGCGAGAAGAATGAGGACGGCGACTATCGCCTGAAGTTGGTGGGCGAGGAAATGTTCTTCGACCAATCGGGTGTCACCCTGAAGATGGGTGCCGAGAACGTATTTTCCGCCAAGGAAGGCACCCTCGGCGGTTTTGGCATCAGTCTTGACAAGGCTGTCCTTCAGATTATTCAGGACGACTTCGACAACTGTATGTTCAAGGGACAACTCAACATCCCCATCTTTGGTACGAAGGAAAAGGACAAGAACGGCAAGGAGAAGTTCGGCAATGTGGACTACACTTGCGAGATACGTCGCCTGACCGACCCGCGTCCGCGTTCGAAAGTGTCGGAGAGCATAAACCCCACCGAATTACAGAAGACGCGCTATTCCTATGTGTTCCTGACAGAACAGGTGGACGACCTCAACTTCAACTGCCTTGTGGCTGACGTGGATCTCGATTACAAGCAGACCTATTTCCTCGTCGAAGCCTACGACGATGAGAAGGAGGACAAGATAAACACTCAGGTGGAACTCTGCATCGGCGGTACCATCGGCATCGGTGGCGTGGACACTGCCAACGAATGGCTGAAAGAGAAGACTAAGAGTCTGCCCCTGGAAGTGAAGATTCCCGACATCCACTTCACGAAGATGCGCCTGTCGAACGTGAAGCGTGCCGACTGGCACAGCATCAGTGACTTCGCCACCAAGAAGCGCAAAGAGCGCGAGGCACGCGAGATTGAAGTGGAGAAGGAACTAAAGAAGAGTTTGGCTTACTACCAGATTGCCGCAAGCGAGGAGATGAAACTCGGCGAGAATTTCTATCTCGACCTCGGTGAGTGGTCGCTCGCTTCTGCCAAGAAACGTTTAGGCCCGTTCTCCTTCTCGCTCGATAAGTTCAAGCCTTCACTTAAGAACAGCAAACTTTCTGTGGAAGTCGCTGGCACCGTTGGTCTTATTGAGGATAAGATTAATGTAGGTGCTACGATAGAAATCCTGGCCGATGTACACACGCCAGGCACCGACATCAGCGAGTGGAGCATCGACGACGGCGACATCAAGTTCCGCGGACTCAGCCTCGACCTCGACTTTACCGCACTGCACCTGAAGGGTGAACTGAATGTCATTGAGGATGGCACAGACCATGGTTACAAGGGCGACCTCGACATCAGCATCACAGGGCTCTTCACCCTCACATGCGCAGGTGGATACTTTGAGCATGAGGCCGATGCCAACTCCTTGGCAGGCATGAAGGACGAGGGCATAGATACCAAGACCCTCGATGCAGGTGACCGCAAATACTCTTGGGGATACTTCATGGTGAAGGTGGAAAGTTCTACTGGTATTCGTGTTGACCCGCTTGTCATCAACCGCATCTCCGGTGGCTTCTTCTTCAACTGCCGACCCACGAAGGGCAAGGACACAGAAACCGATAAGTTCGGTGGCGACCCCGAACCGTTCTATGGCAACATCGGTGTGGCATTTGGCATGAAACTCTCCACCTCGGCGGGCGAAAAGACGCTCTCTGCCAATATGGACCTGCTTGTCTGCTACGACCGCCAAAATAATTGTCTCTCCACCTTCATGTTCAATGGTGACCTGAAGGCGGTGGGCGGCATCATCAATGCTAAGGCGAGTCTCATCTATGAGAACCAGAAAACTCAGGGCGGTGCTACGCAAAACCGCTACCTCTGCCTGAATGTCACCGTAGAGGCTGGTGCCGACACCAAGGCCCTCATTGCCGATGTCACCAAGGCCAATGCCGCACTGGAAAGTCTGAAGGGAACATTAGACAAATTCCAGGAGAATGTCGATGACATTGCCAACAAGATGGTCGTTAACCCCACCCAAGGTTTGAAGCAACTATCGGGTAAATACGACGGTGACAAGAGCCAGGAAGTGGCCGAAGACGATACTGAGGACTCAGACATCACGGCAGAGGTAAAAGAGAAGAATGCTAAGGATGTCAGCAACACCCTTGGTGCCACTGCCATGAAGACCAAGATAAGCCTTGAGTTCAAGATAACCTGGGTGAAGAACGGAGCGGAATACAACACACCCAAGTGGCATCTCTACCTCGGTGAGCCTGAGAAGGACAAGCGTTGCTCGTTCACCTTCCTGAAGTTCAACGGCAAGATTGTCACTGTGGACATTGGTGCCGACGCCTACCTCTGCCTCGGTAACGAACTGCCCAACAACGGTGCCCTGCCTGCCATCCCCAGCAAGATTACCGAGTTCCTCAGTGGTCACAAGTCGGGCAGCACTGATATGGGCGCCGACCTTGCCAAAGCCGAACGCTCGCGTAAGAAAGCCGCTCAGGCTCTCTTGGGCGACGACATCAATGGTGGTGTCATGGTAGGAGCCTCAGCTTGGGGGTACATCAAGGTCGACCTCGGCTTGCTCTATGGTTACATTGATGCCATTGCCGGCTTCGATGCCTCGCTGGTCAACTACGGCAGCAGTGCCTTCTGTGTGAACAGCGGTTCCAAGATGGGTAAGGACGGTTGGTACGCCATGGGGCAACTCTATGCTTATCTGGCAGCCGAACTGGGCATCCATGTGAAGATAGGTTCGTTCATCAACGAGAAAATTTCCATCTTCCATGCCGGCATCGGTGGTGTGCTCGAACTGGGTCTGCCCAATCCCACTTGGGTGGAGGGCCAGGCACGCATCAAGATTAGCCTGTTGGGCGGCCTTTGCAAGATTAACAAGAAGTTTGAGTTCTCGGCTGGTGACCACTGCGTTCCCTTCAAGGGCAATGCACTGGACGGTTTCGAGATGTTCCAGGACGTAAGCCTTGGCAGTGACAGCCTCTATCAGGCTCTCATGGATCCGACCTTCGCCATCTCGGCCAACGAGGCCAACAACATGACCTTCACCACCACCAGCAGCATCGGCAGTCACTACCGTCTGCTCGACCCCTCGTATGTGGACGACATTGCCAAGAACATGGAGACCAACGAGGAAGACCTGAAGGAGAAGTTGGCCACCTACGCCAGCCGCACCTACGTATTTGATGTCAGTCAGGACAAGGATGCAGAGACCAACATGAAGATGGGTGTGCGCCTGTTCGACCTCGGCACTGACCCAACCACCTGGATTGCGAACAACAATGGTGAGCCCCTGTCGGAATCCGACTTCTACAAGAAGATGGGTAGAACCAGTGAGAAGAACAGTTACAACAACATGCGCCAGATGGTGTCTTCTTACTTCAATACCCGCGAAAATACCATCTGTGAGTCAAGTAAGAAGAGAAAGGGCAGGGCACTCTCAAACGGAGAGGACGGCTACCTGCATACCGACAACCATTCTTCCAATATTGACAAGTTCATGGATTGGGGTTACCATGTGGGGTTTAGTTCCTCGAATTCATGGGGTATCAAAGATAAGAAGGAAGTGAACGTAAGTTTCCGTGAGGACAAGGGTACGATGTTCCATCTTACCAACATGAATCTGGAGCCTGGGCACGCCTACGCCATGTTCCTCGTTGCAGAGGCCTATGAGATTGTAAACGGTGAACGCGTTTGGTGTGAATACATCGAAAATGGCAAGAAGTATTACATCCAATGGCGCCAGCACAAGGCATGGTTCTTCCGCGTGAAGAGCGACGAGGAGGAGAAGATTGTCACCGATTCGCTGCGTGACCTGCAACCCTACATCGCCCTGGCTTATCCCTCTATCGATGGCACCAAGGTGGTGGACAACCGTGGCGAGGGCAGCATGAAGGCATACTATAATGACATCCTGCATCCTACTATTGCACTCAACCGCGACATAAGCGGAAATGTGCCCGCGGAGAAGATGAAGTGGGTGCTCACGGCCATTACAGCACAGGGCGATACGCTTAGTGTCCAAGAGCGAGATGCCAAATACTTCAAAAATGGCAACTGCATCAACCTGGAACCTGCTACCGCATTCAAAGACTTCGATGAGTTCACGGCAGCACACAGCAATGCCACAGGCACGGGAAAAAGCTACGATTTCGACAATGAAATCTATCATCTGGAACTCGTCTATACTTATCAGAAGAGTAGTGCAGAGAAGTGTAAGTACACGAATTGTGACAGCACCTTCCACTTGGTTGACCTGACGTTGATCTCCTTGCCGCATGACGTGAAGACAGCGAACGGCACCTATACCGATTCGTGGAACCTGACGACGAGTGTAGATAACACCGAACTGCTGCCTTATTCACTGCCCTTCGTGGGGGCACGCATCTATCAGGAACCAGTCTTCGACTATGAGAAGGAAATGAAAGAGCAGGCAGATGCCGATCATGTATTCTATAATAAAAAATATAGCAAGTACGACATCCCATTCCGTCTGCTTGATCCCTATCTCTATTTTGCTTACTTAGGTAAGTGGACGTTTATCGGCGACCGTGCCGTAAATAAGTACGATTTCGATGATGCACCCATACCGTTCGGTACTGAGACAGTCATCTTCAACTACAACGGCACCACGGTGAACACCGAATTCCTGAAGAACGAAACCAGCAAGACACTGAACGAGGTGCGCGACCAGATGTACGGACTATGGAACGACTGGCAATACAACAACACGAATATGCCATACTACCCCCTACCCACCCTCGCCAAGACGGTAGGCGGCATCACGGTGAACAACCAGGATGGCAAGACCAGCACCATTACACCGATAAATATCAATCACTATTCGGACTGGACCTTCAGTTTCCAGAACTTGGTGAAGGACTTCACGGCTCCCTATACGTTGGCCACCGATTTCTGCGAAAAACTGAAGCAGGAGACACGCGACCTGACAGCCATCTTATACAAACACATGGCGCAGGAAATCGAAACAAGTAATAATTATGCATATAATGATAATCTGAATGCAGACATCAAGAAATGGAGTGCTAACCATCGCGGACGTTACATCGAGTGTGATTATCGTGGTTTCAGCGTGAAAGTGCCCTACTACCAGTTGCCGCTCATCTTTGGCGACTGCTTCGGTGGTAGTGCAAAGTACCACTATACGGCTGACGGGAAGAGCAAGACTTTTAGTGTAGATAGTAAGAGTCGTACGTTCAAGGCGACGATTGGCAAGAGCGACATAACCGACAAGACGCGTTGGCCGTCGGAGTCCTCCAACCTGCTCTGGTTCCGCCTGTCCGATGCTGCCCATAAGGGTACCAACTTTACCCAAACGGTCAAGGATAGCAAGGGAAACTCGAAGTCCACCACCTATCCTGGTGAGGCATGGCTGCGCTACACAGGTTCCGAATATGCCGACTCCTACGAAACTACAAACAACGATGAGCGTTACATTGCTTGGGACCAATTCAATGCGAGCAAGGGCATGGAAGCCGTCACCGATTTCCGAGCCTTCTTGTATCGTGTGAACTGTTACGACATGGTTGCGGGCTTGTACACACGTTACGATAATGTGGGAGCCGACTATGCGACTAAAATCGTAGGCATCAATGCTGGCAATGCCACGGCCACGAACATGTCGCAGATGACGGATGCCATCACCAATCAGGAGCACTACCTGAAGACCCACTACGACCAGCCAATGGTGCAGGCTATTATGACGGAACTTAATTCGAATGAAAGCCGTCTCTGGTTTGTTAATTCTGATTCCATCTACCAGGCTTCGTGGGAAAAGTATGAAAATGGGATGGTCGTTGCCACTAAGATTTATAAGTACAATGGGGAGAAAATTATCAAGGTATGCTGTATGGAGGAGGCAGGCCGAACGCCGTGGACTTCAGCACGTAGCTCATGTACTTCGATTTACTTCGATTCTTCGATGTCGAAGGCCGAAATATACAATACCAGAAACTGGTTCAGCGGTTTCAGTAAGTTAAAGACTGTAAACTACACTGGGAATCTGAACACATCAAAGGTCACCGACATGGCAGGTATGTTCAAGAACTGCTCCAGCCTTACCAACTTGAGCATATCGTCGTGGAATGTAAGCAATGTGAAGGACATGGAAGGTATGTTCAATGGTTGTGAAGAGTTGAAAACCTTGAATATCACAGGTTGGAACACTTCCAAGGTGGAGAAGATGTCTAACATGTTTGCTTACTGTTACAAACTGACTGAGGTGAAGGGCATTGAAAAGATAAACACCCAGAAGGTGAAGTTCATGGATGGCATGTTCCGCGACTGTGAGACGATGGATTGGGCTCCGCTTGACAACTTCACCAGCGAAAATTTGGTTAGTGTGAGCGCCATGTTCAAAGGTTGTACCAAGATGGAGGAAATCAACCTCAACGGCATTGAGGGTATGAAGTTGACATACACCTCTGGCATGTTTGCTGGCTGCTCGAAGTTGAAGACGCTGAACATCAAATGCCTGACGGGCAACGAAGAGAACCTCACCTACAAGGATTTCTATGACGGCATGTTCGTCAACGTACCCAGCACGCTCACGAGTAACATCAACTATGGGCTGGTGGACAAGATAAAGGATCAGATTCCGGGCAAGCCCTCGGCCACGTACGACGAGAACTATATCGTCGTCTATGGAACGCTGACCGATAAGCCAACGACTTTCAGTCTGACTACTACACCCTCTGTTACCACAACCGTTGTGTATGACCCCATTACTCATACTTATGTTACGACTGAATTGGGAACGAACTCTAACTCTAATTCTAATTCAAGTAGTGGTCAGACATTCACTCGGGCTTCCAGTAGTCAGAATACGGGCTCTACTGCTCAGACCACTGTTAGTCAGACTACCATTAGCCAGGGGACTACAGGTATCGTAAGGCAAAGCACGGTTAGCCAAGGTACAACTGCAACAAGACGGGCTACTCTCGGTCTGAGCACCAGTAGTCAAGACACTTATGAATCAGGCTCTTCCAGACGGGAATATGGAGGCTTGACATTGGAAAACTCCAATGAGTCCTTAGGTCCTGTAGTCATGACCAGAGAAGTAACACCTGTACTCGTGTTCATGCGCAAGAGTGCACCTAAGAAAGACGAGACCACTTCGGTTATCGTCAATGGTGAAACGAAATATGTGAAGGTCGTCAATGTATGGCAGGGCGAAGATGTTTTGGGCAAGAGTTACAATCAAAGCAAGATTCCTTGGAGCGATGTGCGTGCGGACATCAAGCAGGTCTATATCGAGCAGTCGTTCGCCCAGTCGCCTATCAGCACTAAGAACTGGTTCTATGGTTGCACGAGTCTGACGGACATCTACGGACTGGAGAACCTGAACACTTCGCGTGTGGAATCGATGGAGAGCATGTTCGGAAATTGTTCGAAGTTGACGGAACTGGATTTGACGCATTTCAAGACCAACAAGTTGACAAACATGTCGCAAATGTTCTGGGGATGTGAATCCCTTAAGGAACTTGGCTTTGGATATAACTGGAAGACTGAGAACGTAACAGACATGAGTAGCCTGTTCTCGGGTTGTAAGTTGCTGCAGAAACTCCAGTTCGTCTATGACTTCGACACTCCGAACGTGGAGAACATGGCCAATATGTTCAAGGATTGTGAACAACTGGAATATGTCAACATGAGCTTCAACCAGGAATTCAATACAGAGAAAGTGACGAACATGAGCCAAATGTTCCAGAACTGTAAGCGGCTGAAGTGGATACCGAGACTCACGTCGACCAACAGCGTGACGAACATGCAGCAGATGTTCTACAACTGCGAATCGTTGGAGAATCTCAACTTCACGGGCTACAACCTGAGCAAGGTGACAAACATGAAATACGCCTTCAGCAACTGCAAGGCGATGAAGGACCTGAACCTGAGCACCTTCATGGGAGAGAAACTGACAACCTACGGCTCCATGTTCTCAGGACTGAACACGCTGTGTACCATCTACATCCCCTACAACTGCAAGAAGGAGGTGCTCGATCAGTGTCCGAAATCGACGTTCCCGAACCTTGTGCTCATCTATCCAGCCTACGTTATTCGCTATAAGGTGGGCGGCAACGCTCAGTTGCACTTTGTCGGTTCGGAGACCACACTGAAGGTGGGTGACAAGTACAATGGTTACACCATCGATGCCGTATGGAGTGGCAGGGATGTCATAGACAGCCAAAGTGGATGGGGCAACACGTCCAACCCATGGCACAAGGATCTCAGTTATCCTATTACAAAAGTTACTATCGACCAGTCATTCAAGGATGTGCCCATCGTCAATGCGGCTTACTTCTTCAGTTTCTATTCCAAGAAGTGTACCAGCATCACGGGCTTGCAGTATCTGAACTTGGCGAATGCCAAGGATCTGACCTGGATGTTCAGCGACTATCAGGGCGAGACGCTCGACCTAAGCCAGTGGAATACACAGAGTGCCACGAATATGGACTGGATGTTCTTGAATTGCCCGAACCTGAAGACGCTCAAGTTAGGCAGCAACTTCAAGACGGACAATGTCACGAGCATGACGCAAATGTTCTCGGGTTGTAATAGCCTGGAGAGCCTCGATGTAAGCAAGTTCAACACGGCGAATGTGGAGAGCATGTATGCCATGTTCGGGGGGTGCCACAATCTGAAGAGCCTTGATGTGAGCAAGTTCGACGTGTCGAAGGTGAAAGCCGCCGGTAACATTGGGTATATGTTCCATAACTGTTCAAGCCTGAAGACGCTGGATATCTCTAACTTCGACATGGAGAAGCAAACCAACATGTTTGGTATGTTCTCCGGTTGTGAAAGTCTGGAAAGCCTCGACCTGAGCAGCCTTGACCTCATGAACGTAAAGAGTTGGATGTCATTGTTTGACAACTGTACCTCGTTGCGCAAACTGGTTCTCGGCTCGCTCATTACGCCTGACATCATAAGGAAGGAAAGTATCGGAAGTCAGGTATATGGTGCATTTGAAAACGTGCACGACCTCACTGTCGTCACTCCGCCTGAGAAACTGGAGGCCATCAAGGAAGCCTTCATCGAGAAGTTAGGCTTCGTGGATGGGGTGACGGGTACGTTCTACGACAAGGAACCCGAAAAGACAGGACAAGTGCTTTGGATTAACGATGAAAAGTCACTCGTATTCTTCTATGGTTCGCCCGTGGGCGACTACTACAACAGCCAGGTAGTGACCAAGAAGTGGGAAGGCGACAACGTGCTTGGCAACAAGGGAACCTTCGCCCCATGGACACAGGAGATTGCCTCCAGTGTGGAGAAGGTGAAGTTCGACGCGTCGTTTGCCAACGCACGACCCACCAGCACCAATGCATGGTTCCTGAATATGAGCAAGTTGACGGAAATCGAGAACCTGAAGTACCTGAATACATCTGAAGTGACGACCATGGAGGATATGTTCAAGATGTGTTCTAAGCTTCCGTCTGTTGACCTGAGCAACTTCAATACATCAAAGGTGACCAGCATGTCGTATATGTTCTATTACACTGGTCTGGAGGAATTAGATGTTTCCACCTTCAATACAACGAATGTGACCAATATGTCACGTATGTTCTGCCAGAGCGACAAGTTGAAGAAGCTCGACATCTCTAATTTCAATACGAGCAAAGTTACCTCTGCTCCAAGCCTGTTCAATGGCTGCCGTGCCCTAAAGGAACTGAAGTTGGGTCAGAACTGCACCTTCACGAAAGTATGGCCGAAAAAATCATCGGTATTTACCAGCGTGTCGGGCATGGAAGTACTTGTACATTCGTCGTACCTCGATGCTGTGGAGAAGAGTTTCACCGACGATTTGGGCTTCACCAGTTCTAATGGTGAATTCATAGCCGAAGATCAGCGCAAGGCGCAAGTGCTGTGGAATAGCAGTGACAAGAAGCTTACCTTCGTCTATACCAAAGAGTTGAGTGCCGGCAAGTACTACAAGGGCAAGTACATCTCGAAGGCGTGGGGCGAAACGGATGTCTTAGGTGCCGCTCAAACCAAGACCTCACCATGGGCTTCCGACTTGAAGAGTCAGGTAGCCACGGTAGAGTTTGACCCATCGTTTGCCAATGTCAAGGTGACCAAAACCTCCAATTGGTTCAAGGGATGTACAAACTTGAGCACCGTGAAGGGTCTGGAGAATCTGAAAACGGCTTCCGTAACGGACATGTATGGTATGTTTGCGAACTGTCCTTCCTTGGAAGAAATCGACCTTTCCAGCTTCGACACGAAAGTCGTCACGAGCATGTCGTATATGTTCGACGGTTGCACCAGCCTCAAGTCGCTCGACCTTTCCAACTTCAATACGGAAAAGTTGAAGTATATGACAGCCATGTTCCGTAACTGCTCTGACTTGACCGAGCTGAAGATAGGCCACTTCAACACAGGCAGTGTCACCACTATGGAGGCATTGTTCCAAGGCTGCTCGAAACTGCCCACTGCGGATGTAGAAATGTGGAACACCGTGAAGGTGACAAACATGAGATACATGTTCAAGGGTTGTGCTGCGATGACGGAGATTAAGACGGGTAAGTTCAGCACCTCGAACGTGACGGACATGTCCTACATGTTCTCAGGTTGCTCCGCTTTGAAGTATCCGAGCGTTTATAGCTTCGATGTAACGAAGGTAAAGAACTTTGCCTACATGTTCTTCGATTGCTCGTCAGCAACTACCATTAACCTCTCGCAATGGACAACGCCTGCTGCCACCAACATGCAGGCCATGTTCAAACAATGCTCGGCAGCCAGCATCATCGAAACCTCGAAGTTCAACACCTCGAACGTAACGGATATGTCGTACATGTTCTACAAGACGAACAAGCTGCAATCTTCGTGGCTCAGTTCGTTCGATACGTCGAAGGTGACGAACATGTCCTATATGTTTGCCTATTGCGGTGCGGATTATAGCAACAAATGGATAAGCGTCAGCAATTTCAATACGGCCAACGTTACGAATATGAAGGGTATGTTCTATGGCTGCTCTACCTTGAAGAGTCTCGACCTTACTTCCTTTAACATGCAGAAGGTAACAACTGTAGGAAGCATGTTCAGTTATTGCTCCGCCCTGAGTACGCTGACCATAGGCAACCAGTTCAAGCCCAACTTGTCATCGTCAACGTCGAATTTCTACAATATAAGTGGCTTGAAGGTAACCATTAAGAATGTTTCCTCTGCATCTTCCGACAAATATACTATCCCCGGATTGCTGAAAAAGATGGGCTTTACCAACAATGTCACGGGTACGGTGCAGTTGACAACGGGTGGACCTTATAACTTCTGAGAATGAGAAAATGAGAAAGATATGAGATATAAGTCAATCATAACAGGTATGTTGCTGATGGCCGCTACTTCGGTCATGGCACAGGTGACAGGCAACACGACGGGAGCAGGGAACTCTGGCCTCAGGGAAATACGCCCGGCATACCACCCGCGCGTGACATCGAAAATCAGGTTACTGACCCGCTCCTATGGCGACAGCATCGTGCTGCGCTGGGTGGCAGAGGACTATGTGTCGTACAACTATCTGGCCACGTTCGGCGTGAACGTGTTACGTGTATCGAAGGTTGAGGGATACAATACCGATACGCTGGCCTATGCCCTGAAACCGAAGACGCTGGAACAGTTCAAGCAGAAATATGCCCCCGACGACTCCATCGCCTACGTAGCCATGAACGTGCTCTACGGTGAAGAGAAGGAGAACGTCCACCGCGACCACGGCGAACGAGGCAACACACTCGACACGAGCAGCGACCAAGACATCAACTACGGCTTCTCCATGCTCACCGCCGACTGGCGTCAGGACCTTGCCGAGGACTTGGCGGTGCGTCTGGCCGACAAGACGGCGAAGGCGGGTGTCCCCTACGAATACATTGTGCAGCCCACGGTATGGAACGACGAGGTGATTATCTTTGAGCCAGGTGTGGCAGAGAATGTGACGAACACCCTCTACAAGCCGCAAGTTTACGACGTGCGCATGGTGGACTCCCTGGGCGCGCCTTATACGTTGCAGATAGGCTGGTGGGACTCGGAACACAGCAGTTTCGAGGTGGAACGCCGCCAGACCTCTACCCTCAAGGGTGAGCGTGTCAACGGGAAGTGGGAGCGCATCACCCAGAAACCCTACGTCTCCATGGTAGAGCAGGCGGAGGGCGAGGACTACTGCCTGGTAGTGGACTCCGTGCCCGAACTGGGAAACTGGGAATACCGCATCATGGGCTACGATGCCTTTGGCGACCTGAACGACCTGGGCGAACACTCCGTCTTCGTGCCCGATGTAGAACCACCCTTGCCTCCGACACTGAAGGCCATCGTCATTGAACGTCCCGACGACAACGATCCCATGTCGCAAGTCTTTGCCCACGTCATCTGGGAGAAGGAATACATAGAGGAGGACTTTGCAGGCTATCGCATCTACTACCAGCCTATGCAGAAGGACAACGAGGCATGGCGACTCATGACCCCCAACCTGTTGGCTCCCACCGACACCATCTGCAAACTGGACATGACGGGGTGCCGCACAGGCATGATGTATATCGCTGCCTACGACTTCACGGGTAACGAAAGTCGCTCTTTCGTCCAGCAGGTGACGCTGACGGACTATAAGGCTCCCGCAGTGCCCAGTAACTTCCGTGCCATGGTGCGCGAGATTAACCTGACCGACACTGCCGAAGTGAACACTAAGTGGGCGTATGTCGACCTCTACTGGCAACCCGCTGCTGAGGATGACGACATCGACTACTTCGATATAGCATACGCCAACGACACCACGCACAACTTCCTGCTACGCAACGAAGGCGGCATCCGCCAGTCGGCCTTCACCGATTCCATGGCACTGAATGCCAACCAACGCTATATATATTATAAGGTACGCGCCGTGGACTATTCGACAAACATCGGTGAGTGGAGCCACTGGATACAGGTGGAGCGTCCGCACATTACACCGCCTACACAGCCGCACCTTGGGCACTCCAGCCACGACAACATGACGGGCATGCACATGGAATGGATAGTGGGTGCCGATGCCGACATGAAACGCCACATACTCTACCGCCGTCTGGGCGAGGAGGGCAAGTGGGAAATCCTGCGAAAGTTCGATGCCGACAGCGTGAAGACGCAGGACAACACCATCATCGTAGATGACAACCCACCCTACTCCCAAAATGGGCGCTACTACTACTTCATGCGCAGCGTCAATGCCTCACCCTTTACAAGCAATAGCCTTGCTGTCAGTTGGAAACATCAGGGTCCCCGCATACTGGACGTGCCCATTGAACTTACGGGTTCGTACGAAGATGGTACGGTATTGACATGGTTTATAAATCCCAACAAACTTCCAGGTGGTGAATGGCACTTTTGCATTTATCGCAAGGGACTTGGCGACAAAGACTTTAAGTACTATATGTCTGCCGCCCAGACCGACCAACGCTACACGGAGCATACGCTGAAGCAGGGCGAGACGGCAGAGTACTATATCCAACTGCAATTTGAGGACGGTCGTCGCAGCCTGCCCTCGAATACGGTACGTGTGACGGCCAAGGCCGAATGACTATGGATAATGGATAATAGACAATGGATATAATTGATAATGGACAATGATATGAAGGCGATACATCGAATCTTATTGCTCGCAGTCGCGGTAGTGCAACTGACAAGTTGTGGCCTGCTGGACTTCGATGTGGATGAGTTCGGAGCGGAGACTGCTACCGAGATGCGAATCGGACAGGACACCATCTACGTGATGGTGGGCGACACGTTCTCGCTAAATCCTGTGTTTACCCCCGACACGGTGAACATCACCGACCTCTACATCTTACCCGTGGAGCAGGATGTGGTGGCTGTGCGCGGTAGTGACAAGTTGGAGGCCGTGGGAGAGGGCGGTACGAAACTCTACATCGTCTCCGTGTCGGCTCGCATTCAGGATAGCTGTATGGTGTATGTCAGTGCTCCCTGGTTGGAAAGAGAATCCGTTTGGCCTTATGAAACGATATTCTACGCCCATGTTACCGTAGACGGTCAACCCTTGACCGAGGATATGGAGCTTGCGGCCTTTGTAGGTGGCGATTGTCGTGCCTTAGGACAGTTGAAGGCTGCACACGGCATCAGTTATTGGCAATTCCGCGTGGGGTCAGACATCTTATACACGGACGATGACTGGGACGACGACGAAGAGGAAGATGAATACGACGCAGAGGGTGTTGCTGAAAGTTATCGGCCGCAAATCAATTTCCGATGCTACGATCGTACCCATCGTAAACTCTATACGACTTCAACGCATGCCTTCTTTGATGGTGAAACGCATGGCACGTTGTCTGAATTGTTTGAAATAAACTTCTGATATTATGAAGAAATATATCTATCTCATAGCGATATTATTCTTGTTGGGAGGCTGCACCCTGTCGATGGAAGACTGGGTGACACCTGAGGAAGACCGTGGCAAGGATGAACCCTATACCGTAGAGAGTGAGTATGGAACCATCACCTACCAGTTTGCCGACAGCGTTTTGTATGTGACGGACAAGGTACAGGAAGACTATATCGTGCGCGTGGAGCACGACAGCATTCTCTATTTCAATGGTAATGTGCCGCAGAAGTTCCGCCCCTACAAGGGCATGAAGATGGCCACGGGCTGTTCCCACCTTCTGCCCTACGGCCTGAACCATAAAGTGCTCTCGGTGGAAGACGTGGGCGGCATTCTGAAGGTTGTTGCCACCAAGGTGTCTACTGATGAGGTATATGAGCACCTGAGCTATAAAATAGATTACGACATTGTGGCTCCTGACCTTAGCGGCATGACGGCAGAGGAACTTGAGGACTATGGCTATGAAATGACCATAAACGAGGCTGGGGATACTGTCATCATGGACTGGAACGAGTATGATGTGGAGAAGGGAATTCGCCCAGCATCGGCCAAGCGGCGTTCGCTGAAAAGGAGCATGCAGAAGTCGTCAGGAATGCGTAAGGAGAAAAGGACAGGTGACAAGGAAGAGGAAACAACTTATATCGACCTCTTGATAGACACTCGCGATATTGCTGTCAAGGATGCGAAGAGTTATGCCGATCAATTCCGTAATGGACTTGTCACTTCTATCCTCGGTCGCCTTTCAGACGAATCAGCCAAAGTGCCCAGTCGTACAAAGGATTTGCTTGGAGACCCTTATGTAGGCGTTGGCTTAAAGGTAGTCAACCATCAACTTGTGCATGCCGAGGAAGATACAGATATAGACTATGAACTGAAATACACCGACACTTGGACAGAATGGGAAGCAAGGATAGAGGCTGGATTCACAAAGAGTTTCCTCAAGTCAAAGGATGAGGAGGCCGATGTGATGGGCATACCCGATGCGGCATTCTTCAGCGGGCTTAAGAACACACTAAAGGAGAAACAAAGTCTGAAGAATCTGGCAAAAGAGAGTACCAAATGGTCCAACGGACAATTGCGTATCATGCTTACTGCCACACCCGTTCCCATCGCTTTCATTGCCAGTGCCACCTTCTCACCTATACTGGAAATTAGTGGTAACATCTGCGGATCAGTAACATATACAACTGACAAAGTGCGTACAGGTTACGAGATTAAGAATGGAGAAAAGTATGATATAAAAGACAAAATCATTGAGAAGAGTCATTGGAGTGCTCCTAAGTTTGTGCTTAGTGGTGCCTTTAAGGCTGGTGCCAGTTTCCGTGCTGCGGCTGGCATAGAGGTGGCGGCTACCATTGGAGTCACCGTTGGGGCCAACGTGGAGGGAGGATTCGAGGCCAGCGGATCCATTGGTTTTGACACGGGCAATGCGCTTGATGATGACGAAGAGACTTCTGCATGGGAACCCGAAGGGGAACTCCATTTCTATGTGGACTTCTATGGAGACGTGCAACTTCATGTGGCACCCCTCGGATTCCATCTCTGGGATAAGGAATTGGCAAGATTCTTGACGAAACACATCGTCAATGTCACAACAAAATTAGCACCTCAGATAGATTTTACTTCGGGTACCACTAAGTTTGGAAAGGAATTGGGAGAAGAATATAGTGATTATGACCAGATTGGTTTGGTTCGTGGTTTCTATAAAGTGAGGTCGATGGATGGAGTCGGTGCTTTTCTGAGTTTGAATCCGATGCGTTATCCAGGTATGAGATTGTATTTCGGACCTGTCTCTGATAACAATTGGATTTTTATTAAACCCTATGATGCTAATTGGGGTGATATTGAGAGCATGAGCCAATGGAAGTCTGCTGAAAATGGCAATGTCTATAATTTTGAATGGGTAGGAACCATTACTGATCATAAAAAAGGAGAAGATCCCATTACAGAAGTAACTCTCGTGCCCACACTCTACTCCTATAAAAGTTATTTCAACCCCTTGTATGCAGGAAAAGTTTCGTTTGAAGATGTAATAAAACATATTGGTGATGAGATTGTCATGAAAGACAATGCCTGCCGCATAGAATTGGCTGACCCCGATATTACAACCCTTGAAGCAGGGCAGATTGAGGGCGTATGGAACGGAGACTATGACTTCGCCAGCCACGAACAGGGTGGATATGTCAGCACAGAAGATGGTGAACATGGAGGACAGTCTGTCTATGAGAAACCCTCTCTGCGAAGATACACTATATATACAAGAATTAAAGTTGACGGAGGAACTCGCATGAAAGAGTGGGGTCTCAAGATTTACATCTTTGGCCCCGATGGAAAGAAGCGACTTCTGCGCCGCAAGCTGCCCGTCAATAAACTTCGCTCGGGCACTTACACCTTTATTTTCAATTTCGAGAGCGACTGGGGAACGAAGCAGAGCATAGACACCAGTAAGGAGCATCTTTACTTCCGCATCCAACCCTATTGGAGTGACCCCCGAGCCTCCGACCTCATAGAGGCTCAGGATGCCGCATCGCTGAAGAAGTACCCCATCGATTGGGAGATGGAGGACACTAAGTCTGAAGAAATCCTCGGAAAGGACAATGGGAGCAAGTGGGGTACGGTAAGCCAACAGAACCTCCACGACTATTAATCACTGGAAAAAGAGAACGGCACATAACAAAGAGGGCAGGTGACTTCGCCTGCCCTCTTTGATTGTATGTTTGCTGATAGATTACTCTGCTATACCCAAAGCCTCTTTCACAGCTTTCTCGATGTCGGCTCCGCGGAGACCGCGTTTCAGAATGGTTCCGTCGGGGGCAAAGAGAATAATCTCGGGGATGCCGTCGATGGAGTAGGCCTTACTGCCTGCCTCTTGGGCGTTCATAATCTGGGGATAGGGGATGCTCAGTTCTTCAATGGCTTTCAACGTATTGTCGGGCTCGTCCCACGTAGCCACACCCAGTACCTCGAACTTCGGACCCTTGTACTGCTGGTAGACGTTGATGAGATTGGGAATCTCAGCACGGCAGGGACCGCACCAGCTGGCCCAGAAGTCGACGAGAACGTACTTGCCTTTGCCTACGTAGTCGGACAGACGCTGAACCTTACCGTTGTACTCGGCCTCGAAGTCGGTGAACTTCTTGCCAGGGGCAGAAAGGCTGAGGCACTCCAACTTTTCCTTCAGCGTCTGCATCTTCTTATACTGTTTCAGACGGTCGTCGGTCTGTTCGTAGAGACTGGCCAGTTCGTTGCAGTCCAGCAGGGAGGTCATGGCGGGGTGGGTGAGCACGAGTACGGAACTTACGTCGTCCTTGTGTTCGGTCACAAAGTCCTTGATGGCAGGAACGCAGTCACCTTCGGCCTGCGAGATGCTGTCTATCTGCTCAAACAGGGCGAGCACCGCGTTGTTCAGTGGGGTCCCCTTACCGAAGTTCAGCTCGTTGTCGGTGGTGATAACACCAGGTTCCACGATGACATCGTAACCTGTTTGGTTTGTCTCCAAACCTTGATAGGTGAAGTAGAGGGTGACGGTGCCCAGGGTGGGCTCGTCGATGGTGCCTTCCAACAGGGCATGACCATCCTTCAGTGTGGTGACGGTCTGTACCACTTCCTCGTCAATCGTCAGGGTGACCGAGTCTACGGTAAGTCCTGCCTGGTTTGCGATGGAGAGGTCCCAGTCGATGCTGTA
>FLNY01003891.1_pt1 | contig 32788 bp, 25 predicted proteins | sample 1140381 | NCBI WGS metagenome assembly FLNY01 (sample SAMEA3878172, study PRJEB12797) | bioreactor metagenome | biome: Moose rumen | place: Sweden | collected 2011-10 | reverse complement strand
CAATATTCCCCACTGCTGCCTCCCGTAGGAGTTTGGGCCGTGTCTCAGTCCCAATGTGGCCGGTCACCCTCTCAGGTCGGCTACTGATCGTCGCCTTGGTGGGCCGTTACCTCACCAACTAGCTAATCAGACGCGGGTCCATCTTATACCGAAAAACTTTTCACACTATGTCATGCGACATCGTGCGCTTATGCGGTATTAGCAGTCGTTTCCAACTGTTATTCCCCTGTATAAGGTAGGTTACCCACGCGTTACTCACCCGTCCGCCACTCAGTCAATAAATCGTCACCCCGAAAGGATCGTAATAAATTGCTTCGTTCGACTTGCATGTGTTAAGCACGCCGCCAGCGTTCATCCTGAGCCAGGATCAAACTCTCATGTTAAAAGAATTTAATTCCGAATCAGTATAAAACTGACTTGTTTACTTGATATGACATTTATTCCCAAAATACAATTTTGTAAATAAACGTCATTTAATAAAGGTTTCGTTTCATCTAGAAACTTAAATGAATTTCAAGGATACATGTTATAATAACTTGTATTAATTCAAGGTTTGTTTCACTGTTCAGTTATCAATCTTCGCTTTGTTGTTGCCCTCAGCAGCAACTCGTTTATATTATCATGAGTGAAGCTTTTTGTCAACAACTTTTTATTTATTTTCTTAGGAAAAATAATGTCATATTGCTGATTTTCTTCATTCCTAAGATGTTTCGCCTCGTTCCCTCAGCGCTCGATTATAATATCATCATAATTATGCGGTGTCAACACGATTTTCAAAAATAATTAATGTCTTTATATTCATTAAATTCCGACAATTAACTCTATTAGATTATGCGTATAAATACACAGTAGCATCTCATCCCCATTTACTCCTGTTAATATGAATTCTCCAAATGCAGATGTAGGAAAACAGTCAGCAATATACATTGAAAGCCATATTATTATCATTGCCTGTATTAGGCCGGCAAATACACCTAATAATCGATTTACACCTCTAATTCCCGGTGCTAATCCAATTAATTTAATTAATTTCGACACCAAGATAACAATTATAATTGCAACAACCACCGAAACAATAGTTGCAACCCCCTTAATTGCAGCGGCTGTTAATTCTTCTGAAATAATCGCAATAGTTGTATCTATGGATGTTTGGATTGTCTCTTCTATAGAATTCTTAAATGAGTCCGGTACTAAAGCCAAAATAGCATCATCTCCTGTACCTTCCTCCTCTGCCTCAGATGAATTATATGTATCATGCAAATGATCACTAATATTATTTTGAATTTGTGTTGATATATTTGTATTTACGGTAATAATATTTTCAACATAAGTTGTGGCAAAGCTTATAAACCAGATAACAAAAACCCATGCAATCAGACTGTATACAATGCTAAGCATGCCCTTTCTTGCACCTCTTATGCAACACACCAAAATTAGTAATAAAAAAATTATTAATACATAGTTCATTTATAGCAATCTCCTTATTGTTTTCTTGATTATACTACTGTCCTATACAACATAAAACGACTTCTTGTGAATGGCTAAACATTCCACAAGAAGCCCTATATCACTTAATATAAATCTTTTCGGTTTTATTCTCCTCTATTATATAATACTTTCTGGATGTATTAGCCGGTATTACAGCATAAACACTCTCGTCAAAATCATATGTAAATTTTTTGAATCCTTGCATATTGTAAATAGAAATACTTCCATTGTCATTAATTAGAATTTCATTACTGTCTAATATCGATATTTCCTCATAGCTCTCATCAAATTCTTTTTTTACACACCTAAAACCATATAAGTTATATACATTCAATTCATTTACAATATTACCCTCTGAATCTGTTGTTTCACAAACATATCCATAATAAGAATCATTATAAAATATACTTTTCGCCTCAGTACTTAGACTGATTTCCTTTGCTATTGTTGCCTGCGTATTACTATTAAATACAATTATCTTTGAATCACCAAAGGCAATTGCCTTATCGCCCTTTATATAATCCACCTTTGGAATTAACATATCCAGATATGTATACGTGGAAACTATATTATCCTCTTTTTCCTTACCAACACTCGTAAAATCATAAAAGGTCAATTGTGTCGATAATTCTCCCTGCTCTATAGTTACCGCCGAGAGTAATAATCTTGTTGCATCAGAAGAGAGTGCCATTGATATAGGAAAGCCTTTGTTTTCAGGATGCAATTCTCCGGAAACTAAAAGCGTTCCATCCAATCCATACATCTGTATATAACTAACGCCACTTTCCTGCAATAGTAATGCAACTGTACCCTGGTCTGCAATCTGTGCCTGCATTATGGGAATAGTAGAACTAATTGACGTTATATATCCACTTGTCGAAAAAATATCAACCTCAGAGCCTTTTATATCATATACAACTATATAGTCTCCACATGTATCTATACCTGGATTTGACATATCATATGTATAATTCCATATTAAGTCTCCCTTATAGGTTGTATAAAAGATCCCATCAGAACTATATTTTAAAATATTATTATCAAAATCCAGGTAGCTAGACTCAGCAGAATCCTCTCTATCATAACTCTCCTCAACATCATAATCCGAATATGTACTGACTATTCGCATTATATAATAACCAATAATCAACAATATTATAAATATGATGATTACTAAATACCTTTTTTTAGGGGGGCGATATTCACCCTCATTAAAAGATTTAGGAGGACTCTCATATTCTTTTTCCGTTTCGTCATCTTCTTTTGATGGCAATTTTATAATTTTGAATTCTTCCATAAAATCTATAAAGGGCTGTATATACAGCCCTTTCCTTAAATAGTTTATAATACTCTATTGGATTTAATATTAATATCGCTATCAATAACCTAATAAACGAAGATTGCCACCTGATATGGCGCAAGTGGAAAGGCTATAGAATATGGCCTGCCATCACATTCCGCATTAGTTGGTACAATCGTCTCAGGTATATCTCCACCAGGACCTCCATAAGTCTTATTCTCTGAATCAAGCAATAATTTATGCTTTCGATTCTCCTGTACACCAACCATATAATCATCATATCTCATCGGTGTCATATTTATAACAAACAAGAGATTATTCTTACCATTTTTAGACTTACGGACAAAACTAAAAATACTTCTATAATTATCATTTGCGTTAATCCACTCAAATCCTGCCCAAGAAACATCCTGCTCGTAAAACGCCGGATATTGCTTATATAGATGTAATAAATCCTTTGTAAAACGGGCTACATGTCTATGATTAGGATTGTCTAGTACATACCAATCAAGTTCCCTGGCCTCTGACCATTCTGTGCCCTGAGCAAATTCCTGGCCCATAAATAATAGCTTTTTGCCGGGATGACCCATCATAAAGGCATATCCAGCCTTTAAATTCTTATATTTGTCTATTTCTAAGCCAGGCATCTTGGCAAGCATAGAACCCTTTAAATGAACGACCTCATCATGGCTAAGTACAAGTATATAACGCTCTGCCTCATTATAACTCATTGCAAAAGTCATCTTGTGATGATTATCTTTTCTAAAGTACGGGTCCAACTTCATATAATCAATGAAATCATGCATCCAACCCATATTCCATTTGTAAGAAAAGGCTAAGCCTCCATCCTCAACATCACCAGTAATTTTAGGCCATGCTGTTGACTCCTCTGCAATCATTACAGCACCAGGATTTCTACCCCTAATCAATGTATTAATATGCTTAAAAAACTCTATGGCATCAAGATTTTCATTTCCGCCATATTTATTGGATACCCACTGTCCATCCTTTTTTCCATAATCGAGATACAACATTGATGCAACCGCATCTACTCTAAGCCCGTCTATATGGTAGTGCTCAATCCACTGTAATGCACTTCCTATAAGAAAATTCTTGACCTCAGCCTTGCCATAATTAAATATCTTGGTTCCCCAATCAGGGTGCTCTCCCATTCTTGGGTCAGGATACTCATACAGGGCACTTCCATCAAAATTTGCCAAACCATGTGCATCCTTTGGAAAATGTGCAGGAACCCAATCCAGTATCACACCTATTCCATTTTTATGTAGATAATTAATCAAATAACAAAAGTCGTCCGGATTGCCATATCTAGATGTAGGTGCGTAATATCCGGTAACCTGATATCCCCAAGAACCATCAAAAGGATATTCAGAAATCCCCATAAGCTCGACATGTGTATATCCCATGTCAAGCACATATTCTGTCAAGCTATGCGCAAACTCTCTATAGCTATAAAATCCATCATTCTCTGGTCTTGGATGTCTTTTCCACGATCCTGGATGAACCTCATAAATTGTAACAGGCTGCTCCCAAAAATTTGTGGTATTCTTGCGCCTTTTCATCCATGTACTGTCTGACCATTTAAACTTTGTATTGTCAAACAATATAGATGCTGTCCCCGGGCGCTCCTCCGCATAGGTAGCATATGGGTCCGCTTTATACAACTTTGTGCCATCAGATGTATATATTAAATATTTATACATCTGGCCTTCTTTAGCATCCGGAATAAATGTTTCAAAAACACCTATTGACTCCGGTTCAATTCTCTGCATAAAATTTGCAGTTTCATCCCAATTATTAAAATCTCCAACAACTGAAACTGCTGTGGCATGCGGAGCCCAAACATCAAAGTAGAACCCTGTCTGCCATCCCTGTTTCGCCTTGTGTGCTCCGAGCTTGTTGTAAATATCATAGTGCGTACCCTGTCCAAAAAGATACGCATCCAAATCTGTAAAATTACCCATATACTTCCCCTTAATATTTATTTGTCAAAATCTTTTTCTTTTAATATGACATTGCCATTTTTGTCATATTTAGGCTTGTTGAAAAATCCACCTTTGGTAGATTTATCAATTGCCCCGTCCATGATTTGTGCAACCTCTTTAATGGTGGTTGCATGATCATATCTACCAATAAGATTTATCCTGTTATATAGCGCTAAAACGCCCATATCATCAATGCAACATCCTGCCTCTTTGGCGTATGTTTTGGCAAACGACACAAGTTCATCAATAGAAAAAATAGGAATGACAATTTTCTCTGTGAATCTCTTTGCAAAAGAACTATCCTTTGCCAATGCACGATCTATTCCTCGCTTATTATCCTCGAGAATGAGTATCGTACCTGCATTATCCTGCTCCATGAGTAAAGATAATGTAACTGCTGTCTCCTTGGTAATATTACCTGCAGTCTCAATTATCAAACATCCTCCTTGAATTTTTGCATAAAGCTTTTGGATGTCCTTTTCATTGAGCTTCTCACCTGAAATCTTACCAATTCCACCTGATGGCTTGCCGGTTTTCTTTTTGAGAACTTTTATAAGGCTCGTTGCCATCTGCGTTTTTCCTGAGCCAGGTTCTCCTACGATAACAATATTGCCACCATTGCCCTCCGGTGCCTTAATATGCTCTGCCGCTCCTGTAAGTCCCTGTATAATATTACTTTTCATTCCATTAATTGGAAGAAAATATGAAAATGTAGATAAATCCTCATCATCTAAATCTAGCGTAGGAATTTCATCCTTTATTACGTTTGACAACACATTTTCATCAACTAATTCTGCAAGTTCCTCAGGCTCTATGACGGGCTCAGTGATAATAGGCAAAATATCTTTTGCGATTTCGTTTTCTTCATCAAGTGTAACCTGCTCAACCGAAATCTGATCCGGCTCTTCTTTGTATAGCTCATTTGGTAATTCATCTTCCTGAAACAAATCTAAAGGAAGCTCTATTTTTGGCAACTCAAAATCGTCATCGTATGCCTCCTCAGGAGATTCATCATCCTCTGGCATATTAATAGTCTGAGTAATCTCAATTGGATTAATAATAGGACTATTATCCTTTATTTCCTCTTCATCATTAACTGACTCTGTGGTAAGTCTGTCGATTTCCTGCTGTAACATCTTGTTTACATCAGCAATCACCTGTGATGCCTCTTTAAAATCCACGTCGTCTTCCCCCTCTGCTTCCCCAAGAATAGGTGGCTGCCAACTGGTTGTTGTCGCCCCCGGAACAATACCTGCTCCAATATTTGAACCTACATCTGCTGCATGAACGATTGGAATATCAACTGAGCCCAATGGAGATCCATCTATATCTAATTTAGGTATAGCAAAGCCTTCCTCGCTGTTATGCTCTGTTAATGTCTCATCTATTGAATCGTCTGTTTTTTTAGTTGTTGTTTTTTTCTCCTCTTCATCATCCTTTCCAGAAAGATATTCTTCTCTCAATAAATCAGATGATGTCATACCGGCATCCAGCTTTGACATTGCTCCCTCAAGTCTATTCAAAACGCTGTTTGCCTCTCTAAGGGCTTTTGCCCTTGCGCTCTCAAGTTTCTGTGTCTTGGCCTCCTCCATAGCCGCCTCAGCAGCTCTCTTGGTTTTTTCCCACTCTGCCAACACATCCTCTATTGTCATCTGACCCTCAACCTGCTCGTCATCATCTGACTTCTCATCAGGCAACATCAAGCTCAACTGGCCATCATACTCTTCCTCAAGATACTGTTGAAAAGTGTCATTAATAGAAAAATGCTCTTCTTCCTGCGGAGTCTCATCCTTAACTTTTAAATACGGAATTTCTTCAACCAGATTTTTGATATTATCGATATTTTCCGAGACTTCTTCCGTCTCGGTTGCTTTCATTATCTCATCAATATTCTTTTTAATTTCTGCTTGAAGACTAATGGTATTAAACCTCTCAGGTCCTGAAGGCAATTCGATTGATGGAATAGTAACTGTATGAGGTACAATTTCGCCTGATGCTAACTGTTCTCCGGCAGTTATTTCTGTGATTCCATCCTTTTTTTGCTGTATATGTCGATATTTAGTCTCCTGTGTTTTGTCTAGAGGCTGATAAAGCATCTTAAGCTCAAGCGCTCTCTCGACAACAGGACCATCACCAAACCACAATATAATTTCATCACAAAGCTCAATACACTTGTCCGCCTGGTTTGTCTTATGATACAAATAGGCAAGCTCATATGCCCATTCTTCAATAAAATCACATTCTTTAAGCTGCTCAAGAATCTTTATCAAGGTAGCTGTATCAGACCCCTTTGCAACATTTATATTGTATTTAAGTATGTATTTAAGGCTGTCATGCGGCGCTATCTGGACAAACTCATTGTAATACTCCTGGGCCGAATCCAAATCCTTCATCTTTATGGAAATCATACATAACTTGTAGAGAATCATCCTACCAATAGGCGATCTTTCGTGGGCTAAAAGAAGTAAATCTCTAGCCTCTTCTACGTGACCGGCAGCCTCATATGAATCGCTGCCTGCTAGAATATCATTGATATTATGGACTTTACGCCAATTAATAGATTCTGCCACTGTCATGGCATCTGTGAATTTATTTTTGGAAACAAGATCCTTCATTTCCTGAATCTTATTTCTGTATTCCAATTTTTCCACTGCACTTTCTCCAAATTGCAAAATTTTGTAAAGAAATTAAATGATTTTCCCTTATAACTTTTAAACAACAATTACTACTTATAGTTACAAAAATTCTAACATAAGACCCCACTAAAATCAAAAACCCGAGGCATAAAATCCTCGGGTTTTTAATTAAATTTTATTTTTCAATTAGAAAATCATTTTTTCTTTCCAAATCTGGCCTGTTTAATAAATTTCTTCTTTAGTTTTGGTTCAGCAATATGTTTTACCAACTTATTATCATCTGCATCTATATAATCTAGATTTATATACTCAGATGTAGCCTCCGGTAGTCCTCGCTTTTTAACAAGATAACCTGATATTCTTCCGACAATATAGTAAATTACTGCAACGCAAGGAACCGCTATTACCATACCGCCAATTCCGGACAAACCTGCACCTACTACAACGGCAAAAACAACCCAAAATGATGATATGCCAGTAGAATCTCCTAATATCTTTGGCCCAATCAAATTACCATCTATCTGTTGTAGTATGATTATAAAGATTAAGAAATATATTCCTTTCATCGGTTCTGTCAAGAAAATGATAATCACTGTCGGAACCGCTCCGATATATGGACCAAAAACCGGAATTATATTTGTTATGCCAACTATTACAGAAACCAAAATTGGATAAGGCATATCCATTATCAGGCACGAAATATAACAAATTACCCCTATGACAATGGAATCAATAATTTTACCGATTATAAAACCATAAAAAATATCTGCGGTCTTCCGTGAAATCTCCAAAATAATATTGGCCTGATTTGCTTTAAATAATCCGCAAATTAATTTTTTTGCTTGTCCTTTAAATGTCTCCTTTGAAATCAAGACATAAACTGATACGAACATACCAACAATAATGTTAATAATTGTTTTTCCGATAGAAATAACACTATTTGTTATTGTACTAACCATATCAGATTCATCTAAATCCAAATTTTTATTAACAAAATCTAGTCCTTGCTGAATCAGATCACCTATTTTATTGTCTTTTGCCTTCATCAAAGACGCTTCGTACCTACCGCCGGTAATCTCATTACACCAGTCTAATACACCGGCAATCTGTTCTTCTATATGCTCCGCCAAATACAAAATAGTACTAATCAAATTAGGAATAACAGTTGCTATCAAAAAGATAACCACACCCACCATAACTAGCAGTGCCAATACTGTGGAAATTGTCCTATTTATCTTTTTTGATGTCTCTTGATTTTTAAATATTCTTTCAAAAAACCTTGCCAAACGCTTTTCAAAGAATTCCATAATTGGATTCATAAGAAAAGCCATTACCAAACCAATAAATATAGGCTGTAATACACTATTAATATTACTAATTGCAGCCGTAACACTTCGACCATTTCGTAACAAAAAATAGAATATTATTACCACACATGCAGCAATAACATATCTTAGCAACTTACTCTTATCGCTTTTTGTACGATTATCCTGGCTATTATCCGGCATAAGCAGCCCTCCCATCAATTACTGTCTATTGTAATTAATCAAGCAACCTTTAAGTATAATTTCTCTCTCGTCATCGGTAAGTTCTCCGAGAGTCATATCAAATTCTACAAGTCCTTCATCCTTAACAACGTATGCTTTTATAACTGCCGCTTTTTCTTCTACGGCCTTTTTAATTTCCGGAATAAAAATAAAATCAAGATTTTTAAATGGTAATTCTCCCTCTTTTATAACAAACGGAAGCATTCCCCAGTTAATTAGATTTGATCTGTATCTCTTTGTTGCGTATTCGTTTGCAATATTAGCCCATCCGCCAAGAACCTTCTGGCATGAAGCTGCCTGCTCTCTTGCAGAACCATCTCCCGGCTTTACCGCAAAAATGGTACTTCCAACACCAAAATTATCGTGGTTAACATTAGGATAAGTCTCTTTAACCTTATGAACAATTGCTTTTAACTCAGGTACAGCCTCACCTGCACATTCTCCTGCCTCAAGCGCTTTTTGAGCTTTTTGGATATGCTTTGCTCGACCTACATACTCAGGATCCTTACGAGAAAGTGTAAACTCGGCTAATCCCAACGGATTTGAACGATAAGACGAGGTCTCTCCTGACGGAATAAGCTCATCGGTTGTCGTAACAGGATCGTGTATTTCTGAAACCACCTGTAAAAATAGATTTTCAGGCAATGGACTCATCTTAGGCCAATCCTTGATATTTGGTCCAAAGTGAATCTCTGTATCAGGTTCCGCAACACCATGTGAGTCAAAAACACGATTTGCGTAAATTCGTCCATCAAAATGATATTTTGGCTTAGTAAAATCAACATCAATATCGGTAGCTGCTGTAAGATAGCCCTTATTTGCAGCTGTGGCTGCAATTGAACGTGCATCCATAAGCGCAACCGAAGCAATCTGACCATTCTGAAGCTTTGAGCCCTCTCTGTTAGGAAAGTTTCTGGTAGAATGACGTATAGAAAAACCATTGTTGGAAGGAGTATCGCCTGCACCAAAACAAGGTCCGCAAAATGCCGTCTTTACGATAGCACCGGTACTCATAAGATCGGCAACTGCTCCGTTTTTAACTAGTTCCATATAGATAGGTGTTGATGCCGGGTATACTGACAATGTAAACTCGTCTGGTCCTATGCTGGCTCCCCTGAGAATATCCGCCGCATCGCAAATATTTTCGAAACCACCACCTGCGCATCCGGCAATAATACCCTGGTCAACATATAATTTGCCATTTCTAACCTTATCCTTGAGAGTAAAATCAACCTGACCATCAAGAGATACCTTTGCTCTCTTTTCACAATCATCGAGAATATCCATAAGATTGGCATTAAGTTCCTCAATAGTATAGGTATTGCTTGGATGAAATGGCATTGCTATCATTGGCTTGATTTCATCAAGATTAATCTCTATCATGCCATCATAATATGCCACCTGTCCCGGATTAAGCTCCTTATATTCCTCTTTGCGTCCATGGATATCATAAAACTCTTCAGTTTTGGTATCTGTAGTCCAAATAGAACTGAGACAGGTTGTCTCTGTTGTCATTACATCGACACCAATTCTAAAATCCATCGAAAGATTGCCTACACCAGGGCCTACAAACTCCATAACTTTATTTTTGACATAGCCCTTATCAAATACCTCGCCGATAATAGCAAGAGCCACATCCTGTGGACCAACTCCCTTTTGTGGAGAGCCTGTCATATAAACGGCAATAACACCCGGCATACCAATATCGTACGTCTGATTAAGAAGCTGCTTTACAAGCTCCGGGCCACCCTCGCCCATAGCCATAGTACCCAGTGCTCCATATCTTGTATGAGAATCCGAACCTAATATCATCTTGCCGCCCCCGGCCATCATCTCACGAGCAAACTGATGTATAACAGCCTGATGAGGTGGAACATAAATTCCGCCGTATTTTTTGGCGCAAGTAAGGCCAAACATGTGATCATCCTCATTAATTGTTCCACCAACTGCACACAATGAGTTGTGACAATTTGTAAGACAATACGGAATAGGGAATTTTTCCAGTCCTGAAGCTCTAGCTGTCTGTATGATTCCCACATATGTAATATCGTGGCTTATCAATTTATCAAACTTGATCTGCAGGTGTTCCATATTACCTGATGTATTATGGCTATTAAGAATCCCATAGGCCATAGTCTGAGTATGCGCCCCATCTTTAGTTACATCTTTCCCTGTTGCAGCTTTTATTGCGGCATTGGCCTCTGGGCCATCTTCAATAATCTGGCTGCCATTTACAAGGTAAACTCCGTTGTTGTAAAGCTTCATTACTTATTCTCCTTCTAGTGTTTTAATCCAAAAAGACCTCCTAGGCCCTTTTTACCAGGTTTTTTTTCTTCATCTGATTCTTCCTGCCATTTGAAATATTCTGCATCCAAATCATCAGAAGAAATCATTTGCTCCTCACCCTCTGTTTCATCAGTCGGCTGTGGTAAATCTTCATCTAAATCAATACCAGCCTTAGCAAAATATTCTTTATCTATTCGTATTTCCGGTGCGGAATACTTTGGCGCATCGTTATACGCATCCTCTGTACCCTCTTCCTTTTCCTTGAGAATACGCATGTTTTCCTCATCAATTAATCTAAGATATTTTTGTGTATCTATCAAATCATTAAGATGACTTTTCAATTCTAGCTGATTAGTTTTGACAGAGCTAACCTCTTCTTTGATTTGTTTAGTTGCGCTCTCGTATATTTTGTCTATAGATGCTTGGGATTCCTTGATTATATCCTGAATGCTATCTAATGCATTATCCGTATACATAATGGATGCAGCATAGATATCTTCGGCCTTTCTTGTGGCCTCGAATATAATATCGTCACCCTTTTTTTGAATCTCGCGATTAGCCTTATCTCTACTCTTGGCAGTAAGCTCATACTCTTCCATCATGTCGTACATGCATTCATTAAGCTCTTTAAGAAGATCCATCATAGAATTCTTATCTACAATGACATTTTTTGTGCTTCCCTCATATGGCTGTGCCTTAGAAAATAGCACATGCATTTCTCTTAGTACCTTTTCTGTTCTATCCTGTGCACCCATGCTAAACCTTTCATTTAAACAAAATTGCCTCGCAAAATGATTTGTGAGAATAAATTGTCAAATAATAAATGTTGATATAAAAATACCGAGCAGCTCAACAGATATCAATTGAAAGCCATCCTGCGATAACTCCTCCCAGGCACTCCCGCGTCAGATGAACGGTCCTGCTTAGTGCTGCTGCATTCCTGCCCTGACACGATTCACAGGTGTCCATTACGCAGGACCCAGAAATCGACGCTATCTCAGGATAGCCATCAAACGATATCTATTGAGCTACACCGAATACTCGGTTGCTCGGAGTCTTTATTCTATGCTAAGACCCTCATGTTGTCAATAAAATTAATCTATAATACCTGATTCTTCTGTTCTCTGAGCTCCTCAAAGAACTTTGTCATTATATATGTACAATCTTCCTGTAATATCCCTGTTTCCAATTGACATTGATGATTGAATTGCTGCATTTGTAAAATATTAATAATTGAACCTGCACATCCTGCTTTTGGATTCATAGCGCCTACAACAACATTTGGTATTCGCGCCTGCACAATTGCACCTGCACACATTTGACATGGCTCAAGTGTCACATATAATGTACATTCTTCCAATCTCCAATCACCAAGCTTCTTGCAGGCCTCGGTAATTGCCGCTATCTCAGCATGTGCCAAAACACTCTTGTCGGTATTTCTTCTGTTATATCCCCTAGCTATAATCTTGTCATTATGTACAATAACACATCCAATTGGAACTTCATTAATATCGTAGGCTTTTTTTGCCTCTTTTAATGCCTGCTCCATATATTTCTCATGGATTTTAAGGGTTTTCTTCTCAAGTTTCTCTTGAACTTTGGCTGCTCTTTTTTCCTCACGCTCTTCTTTTGACATCATAGCTTTTACCCTCCTGTTTTGGTATACTAGAAATATGGCAAATAACATAAAATAACCCCTTTTCCAGTTATTTTATGTTAACACTTTTTGGCTCTGAAGGAAATTGTTTATGCTAATATTAGGTCTACAAAAAACAACGCTTTTGGACTATCCCGGTAAAGTTGCCAGTACAATTTTCACCGGAGGTTGCAATTTTCGATGTCCATACTGTCACAATCGAGATCTTGTCATGCCTCCTTCAGATGCTCTCGCATACTCAATTGACGAGATTTTTGACCACTTAAATAACAAAAAAAGAATTTTGGATGGCGTATGCATAACAGGTGGAGAACCAACTCTACACAAGGATTTACCTGATTTCATCTCCAGAATCAAGGATTTAGGCCTTTTAGTAAAGCTTGATTCAAACGGGACAAATCCGGATATGCTCGCCTACCTTCTCGACAATAGACTTGTTGATTACATAGCTATGGATATTAAACACTCAAAAGAAAAATACAATTCTATTGCCTGCATGCCAATCCTTGATATTTCATCCATTGAGTCTTCAGTACAACTTTTACAATCAAGTAATATAGATTATGAATTTAGGACAACTATTATGAAAGAATGTCATAATGAAGATGATATTATATCTATTGGCAAATGGTTACAAAATGCCAAGGCTTATTATCTTCAAAGCTACAAAGAGTCTGAACAGGTAATCAATCCTATTTTCACACCTCACAGTTCAGATACTTTGCACCATTTTATTGACATCCTACAGCCATTTATTCCCAACTCATTTCTTCGAGGAATTGATTAATACAATTATAGGGGGAGTTAGTTTTATGAGATTTGAATTATCCACATCGAGATTACAACTAAAAGTTCTTTCAGCTGATTCTGCACCTCTTGTTCTAGATTTTTACAACAAAAATTCAGATATTTTTGAGAAGTATGAACCTATAAATGATAATAATTTCTACACTCTTTCTCATCAGCAGAAACTCTTAGATTTTGAATACCAATACATCTTAAAGCTATCAATGGTACGGTATTGGATTTTTGAAAAGAATAATCCTAATAAAATAATTGGAACTGTAAGCTTTAGAAATATTGCAAGACCCATTTATCAATCCTGCACTGTCGGATACAAAATGGACAGAGAATACACAAACATGGGATACTGCTCAGAGGCACTTCGCCTCACTATCCCATTTATTGCAAAAGAATTAGATATTCATCGATTTGAAGCCTTTATATTACCTGATAATGAGCCATCTATACATATGGTTAAAAATCTAGGTTTTCAGTACGAAGGATTGCTACGAGACAAAATAATTATCGGTGGTAGACGCCTCGACCACTGTCTTTACGCCTACCTTGCCGACAATTAATAAGTATTATTTTCCTTCTACACTAAAAAGCTCACAAAATCACTTATTTCCATATTTTACTGCCATATGGTTCTAATGTTACATCATAGTGCTCTCCTCGATAGTCAAACTGAAGATTCTGAGTCTTTTCAGTACTATTTAATGCAACAAGTCCATATTCATCCCCATATACTCTTGCAAACACCAGTGTTTCATTTTTCACCTGAACCTCCTCATATACACCATATTTAAAGGCCTGTGAACTTTTTCTGATATCTGCTAACGATCGTATATGCTCAACCAATTCAGGATTTTTGTTTTTCATCGTATTTATATCGATTTCCGGTCGAAGGGCGTAATCCCCATCACCTGCATTTTTATCGCCTTCTATACCCCATTCACTGCCATAATATATTGATGGTATTCCCGGCATTGTGAACAACAGCGTATATACAGGATAAAGATTTTCCTTTGCTTTTAGCAATGTCGCTATTCTATTAACATCATGATTATCCACGAAATTGTATAAATATTTGCCTAAATATAGTCCTCCCTGCCCCCACTGCCTCTTCATTGCATAGCTGATTTCAAAATAATTATGATCATTATGACTTGAATATATTCCCTTCCAACACTCATAATTTGTTACAGCATCAAGCATATTTTCATTCACATAAATATTGTAATCTCCATGAATAATCTCACCCATAAGCCAAAAATCCGCCTTTTGACTCTCGGTAAAATTCTTCAATTTATTGAAAAAATCTCTTTGTATGCAATCAGCAGCATCAAGTCGTAGTCCGTCAATATCAAATTCATTTATCCACATTTTAATGGCGTTTAATATGTGGTTGTTAACATCTTCACAGCCGTGATTCAACTTTACCAACTGTTGTGCACCGGCCCAGCAATTATAAGAAAAGCCGTCATTATACCAATTATTACCGCCAAAATTCAGTCCATCTATCCAATATCTATAAGGAGAATTCTCTCTATTTTTCTGAATATCTAAAAAAGCCTCGTGCCCTCTACCAATATGATTAAATACTCCATCTAACACAATCCTCATACTGGCAGCATGGCAGGCACTGACAACCTTTTTAAAATCTTCATTCGTTCCCAATCTGGAATCCAGCTTATAGTAATCATAAGTATCATAGCCATGACTGCCGGATTCCCATATTGGGCCAAAATATATTGCATTGATTCCTAATTCCTTAAGATGAGGAATCCAATACAGCATCTTGAGAATCCGATGTCCGGCCGTTTCTTCACCCAAATTCTCTCTGGGACAGCCAAAAGCTCCCAAGGGATAAATATGATAAAAAATTGACTCTTTTACCCAATTAATCTCTCTCATAACCCCTCCTTAATTCAGACTGCTAAATTAAAATTCCCGACTTTTCCTTACTCTCCTCAATTTTTTCATTTAATAGCTTACTAGGGTGGTACAGAACTATGCCAATAACAAGAGCAACGCCAACATATGCTATTAATGTTATCATACAATTTTTGTATGTATTTTCATAGAAGCCACCAACACATTCTCTCAATGCGTTCATAGAATAATTAAATGGCATAAATTTATATAACATCTGAAATACCTTTGGTAACACTTCTATAGGGAATGTTCCTCCAGCTCCCGCCACCTGAATAACCATTAATATGACCGACAAAGCTTCTCCCACATTTCCAAAGGAATATGTAAATGAATACAGCAAAAGTGAATAAACCATAGACGTCCACGCACATGCCAACCAGAACAAGACATAATTCTCACACTGTATTCCGACAAATAAAAATGCACCCAAAACAGTTATTATTGTCTGGATCTGGCCAATAACAAATGTTGAAAAATATCTACCAATAAATAATTGCCAATTCTTAGGATTATCAAGTTCTGACGTATCCTTCACTGTTGTCTTTAGAATTGTTGACATTATCAAGGCTCCAACCCAAATCGACAAAACGATATAAAATGGAGCCGTCGCAGAACCATTATTTTCTATAGGATATACATATTCTTCCGTCAAATCTACCGGACTACTAATAAAATCTGCCAGAAATTCCGGGTCATTTCTTAACAATTCCATAAAGGCTTGATATTTTTCATTTTCATTGACGCTCTTTATCTCATCTATCATAGATGCAAGTTGCGCTTCCATTTCGACCGCTTCATCTCTTGACTTTATCAAAGAATCCTTTGATTGATTCATTAAAGAGACATAATCATCTAAAATATCGGATACTGAATCTATGCTTGTAGCATTGTAATTTAATAATTTTTCTATTTCAGCTACTGATGTTGCTGACGAACTGACTACACTATCAACCGTTTCCGGAACTAATTTAGAATACTCATCACGAATATCATCAATCGAAGTCTGACAAGTAGTAACATCAGATACTATCTTTGCCTTTAATGCAGCTATATCCTCATCACTTTTCCCTTCTGCCGCTTTTAATGCAGTAACATCTGTATCAAGCGTAGATAGTCGAGTGTTGAATTCTGCTGCTTCAGATTGAATTCTTTCATCTGTTTCGGTATTTCCAGTAGAAATATTTGAAAAGAAATAATTCAAACTTTCAGTATCAGATGATTCTCCCCAGACAGATTTCATCTTGGAAACCACAGTATTCATCGCATCCGCAGTCTCTATTGTAGGCACATCTGTATCTGAGATATATTTATTAATTATCGTAAGGTACGATGAAGCTGTATCAAATTTTGTATGAACTTCCTCTAATCTGTTTTCTAATTTGCTACTATTTGTTTGAGATGAACTAACTGTGTTGTCTACTTTCGCTTGCGCCTGCTTTGCCATCTCCTCTGCAAGTTTTGTAATCGATTCAGCACTAGCTGTCACCGCATCACTGGCGTCAGACACACTCTCAGTAGAATCCATTACGGCAATATATGAATTAAGTAATAATATCACTCCATTTAAATCACTATCCAACTGCTCAAGCTTTGTTATACCTTGACCGGTTAAATTTCCATCCTCATCTACTGTCGCAAAATATTCACTTGCACTAAGAAATGACTCAGCTATTGTATGAATAAAAGCCTGATCAACCTCTCTTTCAATTGTTGTTTTTACTTTACTTGTGATCTTCGGTGCAATTGCATTCTTTTTCTCATTCTCATAATAGGTAATTACAGGATTTTCTATCTCTCCACTTAAAAAACTGATCATATTTGAGCTAAATTCTTCATCAATTACCAATGCAGCATAATAATCACCAGCATATACTCCCTCTATTGCATCCTGCTCGGTATCAGGAAATATCCATCCGATAGTTGTATTTTCCTTTAGGTTACTGATTATTATATCACCTATATTCAACTCATAATTACCAACCATAATTCCCTGGTCTGTGGATACTACAGCAACCTGCAGATTGCCTGTTGACTCCTCACCATAAGGATCCCAATTGGACAAAATATTAAACCACGCGTACAGGCATGGGATAACCGTCAATCCCATTATCACAACCATTGCAACAACATTTGTAGTCAACCTTTTAACATCTGAGACAATTATTTTTAGTATGTTTTTCATTTCTTCTTGTCTCCCTTACTTAATATATCCGACTTAATTTCTTCTTTCTTTTCCTTGAATTCCTCGCGCTTTTCTTTTAAATCTTTAACCATTTCCCTTTGAGCATTCTTTACTTCCTGGCGTACATTATTTATATCATCTATTCCCTGTATTACTTCATCTCCAATAAGAGCTTGTGTTTCTGCCTCTTCCTCCATAATGCCAAATACCTTTAATTGCTCCTGCAACATAAAATCTGTGTATTCTACATAAAGCAAATAAAAAGCTATGCCAAATAAAGAAACAATCCATAAAACTAAAAAGACAAGCTTGGATCTATCTGTCAAAAAACTGGTTACTAAAAAAACAAGTGGCAATAAAATATTTATTTTCAATCCTATCCTGATTTTCTTTTGATTCCTTTGATGTATTTCCTGCTGATAATCAATAAACTTGCCGTATAGGATTTCCATTTTTTTTTCATTTCCCATAACATTACCTCTACATCATCTCTGTATCTTCCATTCGTTCTTCAACATAATGATTAATCGATTCAAATGGAATTCTCACAAACAATCCTATCACCAATGAAACTCCTATAAATATCCCTAGACATAATAAATATTTAATATAGTCATATTTATACATTCCACATAAGCACTCCCTAATTGCATTGATTGCATACGGGAATGGAAAGAATATATACACCTTTTTGAAAAATTCTGGCAAGAGCTCAATTGGATATGTACCTGAACTTCCTGCTATTTGAATAACAACAAGCACAACTGAAAGCGCCTTTCCAACATCTCCCCAGGTAACCACCAAGGAATAAATTAATATGGTAAATGTTGTTGCTGTAACCGATGCTGCGAGCATAAAAAATAATGGATGTATACACTGTATATGCAATAAATATATGTCTCCTAGAACTATTACAACCGCTTGTATTTGTCCAAGAACCCAATACAAGACATATCTTCCGAAATATAATTGTCTTGGGGACGCATCCGGATATTTATCCTTATCCGGTTTTACTTTAATAATTGCTGTCAAAATGAGGGCACCAACCCAAAATGCTAATGTGGAATAAAATGGCGCTACAGCAGAACCATAATTTTCGATTGGATATACTGCTTCCGTCTCTACTGTAACCGGTGTAGAGAAAAACTTACCATACAATTCAGGATCTCCTGACAATGCTTCTATTAATACTTCGAGCTTTTCGCCTTCATTAGCACTGTCTACTTTCTCTATTACTTCCTGTAATCGACCATTGACATATATTAATGCCTTGTTGGTCTCTACCAAGCTGGTATTTGCTGAATCAACAGTATTTTCAATTGCGGTAAACATAGTTAGAAGATTACCAAAAGTTTCACCAACCGAATTCAATAACTTTGTTGACTCGGTTAGAGTAGTACCTAAATCTGAAATTGCCTCCTTTACTTTTGGTTCAACTTCATCTGTGTATTCACTCTTAAGTTTTGTAATTTGTGCATTTGCTTTTGAAAGGGTATCATCAATTTCCGATTCTGTGTGCTGCAATGCATCTCCGGCTATTGAGGTATCCACATCATATTCACTCAAAGTAGAATATAATTCTGTTGCAGTTTCAAGCATCACCTGTACATTTGTATTTGATACTCTACTGCTTGCAATGATTGTAAGATAATCCACCAAATCACCAGCAGCCCTGGCACTAGCCTGTAGCTTTAATTCTTTATCTTTTAAGTCTCCTGATATCTGTCCACTGGCAATGTCTGTATCAATCTCTGTAAGTGAATTATTAATCAAATCCAAAACTGACTCTAAATCAGCAGAGTATTGGCTAAAAGTAACATCTGTTGTAGCATTTGCTTTTTCCGACTCTTCAACTGCATCTGCAGCCTTTTGAGCCTGATTTTTTAAATTGTTCGCATCTGTTTTTGCTGACTCTATCGTATCTTTTATTTCTTGGTCATTGTCAATAATGTTTGTCAACGTCTCAGAATAACTAGTCAAGTCAGCACTTAATTCACGCAAATTTTCTATTGCTGTTTCTACATCATCATCATTTTGCAATTCGTCGCTTATTTCTGAAGCGCTGGAGAAAATCTCACTAATTACCACTTCTTTAAAAGCCACATTAATATTATTCTGTAATGTAGAAACTACTGTGTCTGAAATTTTTGTCGCTACGGGATTTTTCTTTTGATTTTCATAGAATATCAAAGTAGGACTTTCTACGTCCTCAGTTAGAAAATTGTACATATTATAAGAGAAATCTGCAGATATAACTACTGCAGCATAATATTCCCCACTATACACACCATTTACTGCGTCTTCCTCTGTTTCAACAAACTGCCAATTTACTGATGTATTATCGTGGAGATTATCTATGATGGTATCACCTTGATTATGATATACACCATCCTCATCTGTATAGCCTTCATCTAATGATATAGCTGCAAACTTAAGGGATCCCGTATTTCCATATGGATCCCAATTTGAATAAATATTAAACCATGCGTACAGGGCCGGTAAAAAACATATACCTACCACTATTACAAGTGCAAAGAAATTTTTGGCCAAGTTTACAATGTCATCTACAAAAATTTTCCGTATAGTTTTCATCATTCTCCCTGTCTTAATTTACAACTCATTTGAATTGCAAATTTTTATATCATTTCTATTATTTTTCTTAACCTCATATAGCATCTTATCGGCGCCCTGCAAAAACTTAAACATACTATCATCTCCTGATGGATTTCCAAAACATATTCCCTGAGATATTGTGACACGGTCATCTGTCATTGAAAACTTATGCTCCCAATTCTTCTCATAAATATAATTCTTCAGTTTCTTTGCTTCATTTTCGACATCATCCCTAGTCATTCCCTCGAAAATAAGCACAAACTCGTCTCCTCCATATCTTGATGCAAATATATTCTCCTTTTGAGTCATACTAATGAGACAATCTGCAATAAATTTAATGCAATCATCTCCTGCTTGGTGACCATAGTTGTCGTTATACTGCTTAAAGAAATCAATATCCAGTATTTCTACTGCTATACTGGTCTTATTTTCCTTTGCTTGGGCGAAAACTTCCTCACTATATTCATTAAGTTTTTGTCTATTATACATCCCTGTAAGAGGGTCTGTCTCTGAACGTTTTTGTAGAAATGTATTTTGTTCCTCGACTTTTCTGTTAATTTGTGTAAGTTCCATATACGAATTTCTCATTACGACCATATTACTGACCATAAGTCGATTTTCGCGTTCCATAAATTCTGAAAGCTCAAAATATAGTACAGATGCTATTTTGTACTCTTCAATTTGCCCTACCCTTCGATAATATCTTATTTTTAATGTTAAAAGCTTTCTTTCGAGATTCTTTATTGTTGTATGTTTCGTTAATTCATCTAACATATTATATGCGGTAAAGAAATCATTATATTTTTCCTCATTTAAAAGCATTTCCAAATAGTCATAAAAATCATCAAATACATCCATTATAGGCAACATTAAACTCAGATTATTATTAACCATTCTGATCCAATAATCTTCTGCATCTTCTTCACCTATCATCGCATGTACTCTTGCAAAAAAGCAGTATATAACCACCTTTTCCATTTCGTGTAAATACGGTATACACTCCGTACGCAAAATTTTTTCTATTTCAAAAACTTTTTCTTCACTTTCCAGACGTATGTATGCTCTTCCCATGCCTAACAATATGGCTGTTATATTTTCCACATAATCATCCATATCTTTATGCTCTTTTATATATCTATAGCTGATTTCTGTATGAGTAATAGATTTCTTATACTCTTCGATATTAAGATATAGCGAGCCAAGATTCATGTGAATCATCCACTCTATATCCGGTAAAGAATGCTCCTCACAAATTGTGATAGCCTTAATGAAATAATCGAGGGCAAATGGCGCATTGCCCCTATTAAGCGATACTATACCAAGCATATTATTGGCTATTGCCAGATATCCCCACTCTTTTACATGCTCAAGTGGCCCCAAACAGGCCAGCATCTGAGCATAAAAATTTGTTGCGTCATTCAATAAATAAAATGTCTCACCTCGAGAAAAATAAGCATACCCTAATAGGGCGTCATCTTTTAAGCTGAAACCAATCTGTTCCAGCTCATCACAGGCGTCCAATACCACTTCTGAATTACGTGCCCTATTTTTTTGAATTTCACCTATTAGAAGTTGAACTTCCCTAGTGTAATTCCGTACATCCATACGAGTACGCTCCAAATTAATCCTAACTCCCCAGTTAATAAGATTATCTTAATTATAATGCTTTCAATATATTTGTTAATTTAGCAAAATCCTCCAAAGATAAGGTTTCACCTCTCACTGTAGAACTAAATTCGGCAGTCTCAATTGCCTCAGCAATCTGTTCTTTGCTATAATGAAGCCCATTACTCAAGCCATTCTGCAATGTCTTACGTCGTTGATTAAAAGAAGCCCTAATAACCTGAAATAAAAGCTTTTCATCACAATCAACAGGTGGCTTATCATGACATCTCAATGTTATTACTGCGCTTGCCACCTTCGGTTGCGGCATAAAGCAACTTGGTGGAACCTCACATACAATCTCAGGATTAGAATAATATTGCACCGCTAATGAAAGTGCACCATATTCCTTAGAACCCGGTCCTTCCTGCATTCTATCCGCCACTTCTTTTTGAACCATAATAGTAATTGATTCTAGAGGTACATGACTTTCAAAAAGTCCCATTATTATTGGCGTTGTAATATAATAAGGCAAATTTGCAACGACCTTTATTGGCTTTCCCTTATTCTTTTCCCTGGCAAGTGCATTTATGTCAACTTTTAATATATCCTCGTTGATAACAGTCCAGTTTTTGTAGGTTGAAAGTGTGTCATCCAAAATAGGAATAAGACTTTTGTCTATCTCTACGGCTACAACCTCTCTCGCCTCCTCACACAAACGCTGAGTCATCGTACCTATTCCCGGACCAATTTCCAGGACAAAATCATCTTTTGTGATATTTGCAGCATCAATAATACTGTCCAAAACATTTCCGTCTATAAGAAAGTTTTGTCCATATTTTTTTTGAAAAGAAAAACCATGTGCTTCCAAAACAGCTCTGGTATATGTTGGATTACTTAAATATGCCATTATTTATTCCTTTGTACTTTATTATATATCCTCATAGCATTTGAATAGGTAATATCTTCCACCTCACTGACGCTCAAACCCTTTATCTCAGCAACCTTTTCAGCAATATATTTTAGGTTTATGGAAGAATTTCTTTCTCCTCTGTGTGGTTCTGGTGCCATATAAGGACAATCTGTCTCTAACACTATGCTTTCTATTGGAATTGCTTCTACTGTCTCACGGAGCTTTCTACCATTTTTAAATGTAACAACTCCACCAACGCCTATAAGCCATCCCATTTTCACATATTGCTGTGCTATTTCCCTTGAATAGGAATAACAATGGACAATACCTTTTAACTTTTGTGTATTATACCTAACAATTGTGTTTAAAGTGTCTTCTGCAGCATCTCTTGAATGAATAATAACAGGTAATTCTACTTCTTTAGCCAGTTCCAATTGCCTTTCAAACCACACACGTTGCTTTGCACGTTCGAGCTCATCCTTAACCCAATAGTAGTCTAATCCGATCTCACCTATTGCAACAACTCTTGAATTGCGTGAATTATCTATCAACCACTCTATTACATCATCGCTTATTTCGTCAATGTTCTCCGGATGTATTCCAATGGCAGCATAAACATTATCATATGTCTCTGCCAACTGAATACTGTCCTTACAGCCTTTAAATGATGCTCCTACATTCACTATTTTATCAATATTATTTTCTTTCAATAAATGAGAAAGAAGTTCGACTCTATCTTCGTCGAACTTCTCATCATCATAATGAGCATGTGTCTCAAATATCATACCGTATCCTCATTACTAAAAGTCGATTATCATCTGATGTATTAACAAATCTCTGCTCCTGATGGCATTGATTTTTCAGGCGTCATAAGTGCAAGATTGCCCTCAGCATCCTCAGCACAAAGAAGCATTCCCTCAGATAATACACCGGCTAATTTGGCCGGCTTGAGGTTAACTAGAACCATTACCTTCTTACCAACCATCTCCTCAGGTGAATAGTATTTTCTGATTCCTGATACAATCTGCTTTGTCGTAGAACCTATCTTAACCTGTGAGCATAGAAGCTTCTTAGAGCCCTTGACTGCCTCACATGAAACAATCTGTCCAACCTGAAACTGCATTTTCATAAAATCATCGAATGCTATTTCTGATTTCGGCTCAATATCTATTCCTTCCTCGTCATCAACAGTCTCCTCAGGCTCTACCGGGTGAAGCTCAGCAACTCGTGTCATTACCTCTTCCACATCTAGACGGGCAAAAAGAATCTCTGGAGAATCTGTAACCTTGCCACCATTTGGATAGTGTCCAAATGTAGATAAATCATCAAATGCAATTTCTTTTGCACCAAGCTGGGCCAATACCTTTTCAGAAGTTTCTGGCATGAATGCCTTTAAAAGAGTGGCTCCAATTGAAATTCCCTCAACCAAATTGTAAAGAACTGTAGCAAGTCTATCCTTCTTTGCATCATCCTTGGCTAATGCCCAAGGCATTGTCTCATCTATATATTTATTACATCTCTTGAATAAATTGAATACCTCTGTAATAGCATCAGCTACGCGAAGCTCAGCCATCTTTTTCTCTACGGCACTAACTGTCGATGTACAAACTGACTTTAAGTCTGCATCTACATCCTCTGCTACGCCCTTATCCTCGACAACTCCACCAAAGTATTTATTACTCATTGAAATTGTACGATTTACAAGGTTTCCAAGAGTATTTGCCAAATCTGAATTAACTCTTTCAACCATGAGAGGCCAAGAAATCGCACCATCATTTTCGAAAGGCATCTCATGTAAAACAAAATATCTTACGGCATCTACACCAAAAATATCTACTAGCTCATCAGCATAGATGACATTTCCTTTTGATTTGGACATCTTGTCATCACCACCATCTGCTGCCTTTGTAAGCAACCATGGATGACCAAATACCTGCTTTGGAAGCGGCAAGTCAAGTGCCATCAAAAAGATTGGCCAATATATAGTGTGGAAACGAATAATATCCTTTCCTATGAGATGAAGATCAGCAGGCCAAAAAGCCTTAAATTGATCTGTAGATTCACCATCACAATCATAACCTATTCCGGTAATATAGTTTGTAAGAGCATCGAGCCATACATAAACAACATGTTTGTCATCAAAGTCTACCGGTATGCCCCATTTAAATGAAGTACGGCTAACACAAAGATCCTGCAAGCCTGGTAAAAGGAAATTATTCATCATCTCATTTTTTCTTGAAACAGGCTGAATAAACTCAGGATGATCATTAATGTATTCAATAAGTCGATCAGCATACTTGCTCATTTTAAAGAAATATGCCTCTTCCTTTGCTGGCTGAACCTCACGTCCACAATCCGGACATTTTCCATCTACAAGCTGTGCCTCTGTCCAGAAAGACTCACAAGGTGTACAGTATAGTCCTTCGTAGCTACCTTTATAAATATCACCTTTATCGTAGAGTTTCTTGAAAATCTTCTTAACCTGCTTCTCATGATCCTCATCTGTTGTACGGATGAATTTGTCATAAGATGTATTCATCAAATCCCAGATATTTCTAACCTGACCTGAAACGTTATCTACAAACTCCTTTGGAGTGATACCTGCTTCAGCAGCCTTAAGCTCGATTTTCTGTCCGTGCTCATCTGTTCCTGTCTGGAAAAAGACATTGTATCCTTCCTGACGACGGAAACGAGCGATACTATCAGCCAAAACAATCTCATATGTGTTTCCAATATGTGGCTTACCTGACGTATAAGCTATCGCAGTTGTAATGTAATAATTACCTTTGTTGCCCATTTTAATAAAACTCCTACTCTTCAAATATATCGTTTATTTTTTCTCCGCATGCACTGCAGAATTTAGCTCCAGACTTGACCAATTCACCACACTTTGGACAAGCCACACCGCCATTGAGTCTCATGATTTCATCTGTTATTTCCTTGATTCGCAGAATTGCAGCCGTAACTGATTTAATCTGCTCATCATCATCTTCTTTGTGTTGCTCATAGTACCTACGACCAAGACTCTCATATAACTTGGATAACTCATCCTCTTTGACCTTTTTGTCATGTTGGAGCTTAACCTTGTCTCCGGCATTCTGAGTCATAGTACTAATATCCTTGGTAGTTTTTGAAATGTTTTCAGATAAATTATCGAAAAAACCCATCTTCCCCTCCTGTTTACATGCAAAAGAATTATATTCTTTAAACCTTTTGATTTTACCATAATTATTGTTATTTTACTATGTCTTCCGGTCTCATTTTTCTGTAAATAAAATTAACAATAAAGTAGCTAATAATACCACCACATATTCCTATTACTGTACCGGCTATCACATCCGTCGGCCAATGCACAAATACATATAGCCTGCTTACTGCAATTAATGCAGCTAGTACAAGTGCCGGTATCCCCAGTTTCTTATTTCTGGTAAAAATAGCCGTTGCCACAGCAAAACTTGCATTTGAGTGCCCTGATGGAAATGAATAATCACTGGGCGATGACACAAGATATAAATATTCAGGCTCCAACCAGCAAGGGCGACAGCGCATTACCCACGGCTTTAATATCACATTACAAACGATTACTGTTAAAATCAATGATATAATAGCCTGTACTCCCATTTTTCTATTGAATGGTAGAATCAAAAGTAGGAGAGTAACAACTATCCAAAACCAGCCTCCATTTGCAAGCATAGTAATTTTGGGAACTATCCAGTCTAAAAAGCTATTATGTATACTCTGAAACCAATGTAATAAATCAAGTTCCCAATCAAAATAAAAGATATTACCCATATTCTCCATAATTGTTCTCCTTTTTCGCTTAATTAGCTTTATTATAACCTTTAAAGAGAAAATGCCAAAGCTATCGCTCTGGCATTCAATAAAATCTTATTTATACTGTAATCTTACAGAATGATTTCTTACCCTTTTTAAGAAGGAATTCCTCTGCAAATACATCCTTTTCATATGATGTAAATGGATCTGCAACCTTGTCTCCGTTAACTGAGACACCACCCTGCTGTACAGCACGACGAGCCTCAGCTCGACTGGTTGTAAGCCCTGCAGAAACTAGAATCTGAAGAATATCTACCTTGCCATCTTTGAAATCCTCATCCTTAAGCTGTGCTGTAGGAATATTCTCAGAATTGGCTCCTCCACCAAACAAAGCCTTAGAAGCTTCTCTGGCTTTTTCAGCCTCTTCCTTACCATGAACAAGCTCGGTAAGCTCGAAAGCTAATATATCCTTTGCTTCGTTGAGCTGAGCACCTTCCCATTTATCCATCTCGTCAATCTGCTCGAGAGGAAGGAATGTAAGCATTCGTAAGCACTTGAGAACATCTGCATCTGCTACGTTTCTCCAGTACTGGTAGAAATCGAATGGGGATGTTTTGTTAGGGTCAAGCCAAACAGCACCTCCAACTGTCTTACCCATTTTCTTACCCTCAGAATTGAGCAGGAGAGTAATAGTCATAGCATGTGCATCCTTGCCAAGCTTACGTCTGATAAGCTCTGTACCGCCAAGCATATTAGACCACTGGTCATCACCACCAAACTGCATGTTACAACCATAATCCTGGAATAATCTATAGAAATCGTATGACTGCATGATCATGTAGTTGAACTCAAGAAATGAAAGTCCCTTTTCCATACGCTGCTTGTAACACTCTGCACGAAGCATATTGTTAACAGAAAAGCATGCACCTACTTCACGTAAAAGCTCAACGTAATTCAAATCTAAAAGCCAATCAGCATTGTTAACCATAAGAGCCTTGCCATCACTAAAGTCGATGAAACGGCTCATCTGCTTTTTGAAACAGTCGATATTGTGCTGAATATCTTCTTTGGTAAGCATCTTTCTCATATCAGTACGGCCTGATGGATCACCAATCATGCCTGTACCACCACCTAGAAGTGCTATTGGCTTATTGCCAGCCATCTGCAGTCTTTTCATAAGGCAAAGTGCCATGAAATGACCTACATGTAAACTATCTGCTGTAGGATCAAAGCCAATATAGAAAGTAGCCTTGCCCTCATTGATCATTTTCTTAATTTCTTCCTCGTTTGTTACCTGGGCAATCAGGCCACGAGCTACTAACTCGTCATAAACTGTCATTGTCTTTCTCCTTCCTCACAAACAATTGCTACTTGATTCTGAATAGTAGCAAAAAATCCCTCGCCCCCATTTCCTAGGGTCGAGGGATTAAGTAGAGGTGCCAACCAGATTTGAACTGGTGATAGAGGTGTTGCAGACCTTTGCCTTACCACTTGGCTATGGCACCCTATGGAAATGAATTTATTTGCTCCGCAAAGAAATTCGTTTCCCACGACACATCCCATTCGCGAAGCGAATCTATAATGGATGTGTCTTCCCGCTATTGGGAAAACGTCTTTATCTCAAACACGGAGAAGGAGGGATTTGAACCCTCGCGCCGGTTGCCCGACCTACACCCTTAGCAGGGGCGCCTCTTCGGCCTCTTGAGTACTTCTCCAAAGTTGTAGGTATTACTTATTTTGTTTCGACGCAAGTGTTATTCTACTAGAGAAAGCACCTAAAGTCAACATAAAAATGGGGAAATCTTTTAGATTTCCCCAAAATTTTTCATGTATAATTCCTAGTTGATCTACATCAACGGGCAGGAACAGCTATTGCATATTTTCTTCGGAAATGAAGCTATTCCGTGAATCAATCAAAATAAATATTTATGCTTATTTTAATTGATTGTAGCATGATAGAAGTACTTCATTCCCTCAACTGTACCGTATACACCATCTACATAATCCTTGATCATGTATGGATCTGTATAATAGTAGATAGGGATGATGCACCATGTATCCATAAGGTAATCCTCTGCCTCATGCATAAGCTCTGCACGTGCCTCAAGGTCTGACTCTAAACGGATATCCTTGATCATCTGATCATACTTGCTCCAATCAAGTGACTTGCTAGAATCCTTGCCAAACTGTGGATTGTTGTTACCAGAAGATGTTGTGTACATCTCAAGCATATTTATAGGATCGTTGTAATCCATAATCCATCCTTCACGGGCAAAATCATAGTTACCAGCCTTACGTGTCTCCTGGAATACATTCCACTCTTCCTGGTCGATTGAAAGGTTGATACCTATTGTTGCAAGGTCAGCCTGGATACACTCAGCCATCTTTACATTACCTTCTGAATTGTTTGTAAGATATGTAAGAGAAATATCCTGTGTAAGTGCATCTGAAGCTGTATCATAAAGGCCTACTGACTCAAGAAGTGACTTAGCCTCTTCTACGTTTGCCTCATAATCTGATGAATAGTAATCCTTATTCTTAAACTCACCACCGTTACCATCTGAACATCCTGCAGGAATGAATGATGTAGCTAATTCCTGATCATTCTGACCTACTGTATCAATGATATACTGACGGTCGATTAAAAGAGCGATAGCATGACGGAATACCTTAGCCTGCTCCTCATCAAGGCCAAGCTCATCATAAAGATCTGAGTTATAGTTGAACGAAGCATAGTATGTACCAAGGTTATTAAGTACCTTATACTCTGAGCTTGTCTTTGCTGCCTCCATCTCGTCTACAGGAATCTCATCGATAAAATCAAGATCGCCTGTTGTATAAGCAGTGTAAGCAGCTGTTGCCTCTGATGTAAGCATTACATTAAGAGTTGTAACTGTTACTGAATCAGCATCCCAGTAGTAGTCATTCTTTACATATGTCATATCAGAATCATGATTCCAAGATGAAAGAACATAAGCACCGTTACATACGAAGTTATCGCCTGCATCATTTGCCCATGAACCTACTGGATCATCATCTGTTACAGTAGCCTCTACAGCTTCCTGATTAACCGGGAAGAAGAATGGAAATGCACATAAATCAAGGAAATATGGGCAAACAGAAGCAAGTGTTACAGTAAGAGTCTTACCATCTTCAGAAGCAACTACATCATCATCCCCAAGACCATTCTCATATGTAAAACCTGGGAATATCTCACAAAGGTAGCTGTAATCAGCTGCAACCTCAGGAGAAGCTGCACGCTTCCAAGAATATACGAAATCTGTTGCATCAAGATCATCTCCGTTTGACCACTTCAAACCATCACGCATTGTGAATGTGTAAGTAAAGCCATCCTCTGATACCTCATAGCTCTCTGCACAAGCTGGCTCAAGCTCTCCATCTGAATTATAACGCATCAAACCTTCAAATGAGTTAACTGCAAGACATCCACCATCTACTGATGAGTTAAGTGCCGGATCAATGTGAGCTGGCTCACTAGACATCCAAATGTTGAGTGTTGTCTTGTCATCTTTTGTTGTTGCAACTTCTGGAGCTTCACTTGTTGATGAGCTCTCAGTAGATGCTGCCTTATTGCCACAAGCAACCATAGAAAGTGCCATAGTAGCAACAAGTACTAATGAGACTAATTTCTTCTTCATATTATCCCTCCTAATTATTTAATCTCTATTTCAATCCCTTTTTGGAATTAAAACCTTTTTGGAATATTAACATTACACGAGCTAAAACCTTCTCTTATTTGTTCCAGCAAGCTACCATGTGACCGTTGCCTCTGTCGGTAAATTCCGGCATCTCACATGCACACTGCTCTGTAGCATAGCGGCATCTGGTTCTAAAAGGACAGCCGCTAGGCATCTTAAGAGGACTAGGAACATCACCCTCTAAGATAATTCTCTGGCTCTCTCTGGCAGTCTTAGGATCCGGAATAGGCACTGCTGAAAGTAGTGACTGAGTATATGGATGAATAGGATTATCCATAAGCTCATCTGCATCAGCTATCTCCATCATATGTCCTAAGTACATAACTGCGATTCTATCAGAAATATGCTGTACAACCAATAAATCATGGGCAATAAATAAGTATGAGAGACCTCTTTGCTTCTGAAGATCCTCAAACATATTTACCACCTGTGCCTGAATAGACACATCAAGTGCCGATACAGGCTCATCACAAACGATAAATTTAGGATCCACTGCAAGTGATCTTGCAATGCCGATTCTCTGACGCTGTCCGCCGGAAAACTCATGAGCATAACGTGTAGCATGCTCAGCATTAAGACCAACTGTCTCCATGAGCTCCATTATCTTGTCATGGCGCTCTGCCTTTGATGAATAAAGCTTATGCACATCAAGAGGCTCTCCAATAATATCCTCTACAGTCATACGCGGATTAAGAGAAGAGTATGGATCCTGAAATACCATCTGCATCTGCTTACGATATGGCTGCATCTTTACATCTATTTTTTTCTCACTGTCAAAAAGAACATCGCCATCGAATACAATACGTCCACTTGTTGGCTGATAAAGGCGTAGAAGAGTACGACCAACTGTAGTCTTACCACAACCTGACTCGCCTACTAGGCCAAGTGTCTCACCTGCTTTGATTGAAAATGAAATATCATCAACAGCCTTAAGGGGAACTGTCTTAAAACCATTTTTAACCGGGAAGTATTGCTTTAAGTGGCTTACTTCTAATAAATTCTCGCTACTCATTTGCTGCTACCTCCTGTTTCATATTCTTTATATTCATCCAGCATGATGCCATGTGTGTCTCGCCAACTCTGATTTCTTCTGGCTTTTCCTTTAAGCAAATCTTCATTGCTTCATCACAACGAGGGCAGAATGCACAACCCTCAGGCATATTAAGTAGATTGATAGGAGTACCACCGATAGGTACAAGTCTATCATTGCTGTTTGATTTGGTAGGAATAGAACGGAGTAAGCCCTTGGTATATTCATGAGAAGGAGAGTAGAAGATATCATCTGCTGTACCTCTCTCACATACACGTCCACCATACATAACTATGATTTCATCACACATAGATGCTATAACACCAAGATCATGTGTAACCATAATGATGGCCATGCCAAGCTTTTTCTGAAGCTCCTGCATAAGCTCAAGAATCTGTGCCTGAATAGTCACATCAAGAGCAGTCGTAGGCTCATCAGCTATAAGAATATCCGGCTCACAAGCCAGTGCCATAGCTATCATGACACGCTGTCTCATACCGCCTGAAAGCTCGTGTGGATACTGCTTTAACCTCTTTTCGGGCTCGTTGATACCTACGAGACTTAACAGTTCTACAGCTCTTTCATTGACCTGTTCTTTTGTTTTATTTGTATGTAAGCGAATAGCTTCTTTTAACTGATAACCTATAGAAAATACCGGGTTGAGTGAAGTCATTGGATCCTGGAAAATAATTGATACGCATTTGCCTCTGAAACCGGACATCTGCTTTTCGCTCCAGTCTACTATATTCTCACCCTTATATAAAATCTTTCCATCTGAAATGCGTCCGTTGTCAGCCAGAATCTGCATAATTGAGTATGCAGTAACAGACTTACCTGAACCGGACTCACCTACAATACCTAAGGTCTTTCCCGGCTCTAATGTAAAATTAACTCCATTTACAGCACTTACATCACCATTATCTGTAGTGAAAGTGGTGTGCAGATCCTGTAACTCTAAAATGTACTTAAAATCTTCCATCTCTTTCACCTCTTATCTAGATAACTTTGGATCAAATGCGTCACGAAGACCATCTCCAAGCAAGTTTAATGCAAGTACAATCAGACAGATTGCAAATGCAGGGAACAGAAGTCTTTCCGGATATGTCATCATACCGCTTCTTGCGTCGTTAGCAAGAGAACCGAGGGATGGCATAGGAGCAGAAACACCTAGTCCTACGAATGAAAGGTAGCTCTCTGTAAAGATAGCTGATGGAATCTGTAGGGCAGTAGTAATGATAATTACTGACAGGCAGTTTGGTAAAATGTGCTTTGTAATAGTACGTGATGTAGATGTACCGATACATTTTGCAGCAA
>FLNY01001960.1_pt1 | contig 32858 bp, 28 predicted proteins | sample 1140381 | NCBI WGS metagenome assembly FLNY01 (sample SAMEA3878172, study PRJEB12797) | bioreactor metagenome | biome: Moose rumen | place: Sweden | collected 2011-10 | reverse complement strand
TTAATCCCATTAATCCCAATAATCCCATTAATCCCGTTAAATATTAACCCCAATACTACAGTTAATCCCATTAATCCCATTAATCCCAATAATCCCATTAATCCCGTTAAATATTAAACCCAATACTACAGTTAATCCCGTTAATCCCAATAATCCCATTAATCCCGTTAAATATTAAACCCAATACTACAGTTAATCCCATTAATCCCAATAATCCCATTAATCCCGTTAAATATTAAACCCAATACTACAGTTAATCCCGTTAATCCCGTTAATCTCGTTAAACAATAATCCCAATAATCCCATTAATCTCGTTAATCCCGTTAATCTCGTTAAACTATAATCCCGTTAAAATTTATTTGTTGTTGAAATGATTTCTTATGATTTTTGCTTTTGCAGTTCCTATTATCTCTGTTAGTTCTTCGGTTGTTGCTTCACGGATTTTCTTTATGCTCTTGAAATGTCTCAGAAGTTTTTCTTTAGTGGTCTGACCGATTCCTTTTATGTCGTCAAGTTCCGAGTGTATTTGGTGTTTGCTTCGTTTTTCCCTGTGAAATGTTATGGCATATCTATGAACTTCATCTTGAATCCTGGTTAGGAACGAGAATAGTGGCGAGTTTATTTCAATACCTATGGTATGTATTGGAAATCCGTATAATAGTTCTGACGTTCTGTGATGTTTGTCTTTTGCCAATCCCGCAATAGGTATTTCCAAATCCAATTCATCTTCCACCACTTTCCTTACCACTTCCATCTGTCCTTTACCACCGTCAGTGATAATGAGGTCGGGTAGGGGAGTACCCTCTTCTTTCATCCTTGAATACCTGCGATATACCACTTCCGCCATCGAGGCGTAATCGTCAGGACCGGCAACAGTCTTGATTATATATTTCCTATAATCGTTTTTTGATGGTTTTGCTTTCTTGAATACTACGCATCCAGCCACGGCGTCCGTACCAGATATGTTAGAATTGTCGAAACACTCTATATGCATTGGTAGTTTTTTCAATCCCAGTTTTCTTTGCAACTCTTTCATCAGGTTTGTTGCTCTTTGTTCAGGATTCAGTCGTTCTGCTTGTCTCATCTTGTCGAATCTGTATTGACGTACATTAGCCATCGACAAGTCGAGCAGATGTTTCTTCTCTCCTCTTTGTGGAACTACAAATTCCACGTTGTTCATTTCCACGTTTAATGGGAAAGGCACTACTATCTCTTTTGCTTTACTCTTATATCGTTCTCTCATCTCAACGATACCTAATGCCAATATGTCTTCAGTGCTTTCTTCCACTCGTTTCTTGAATTCAAACGTGAATGCTTGGTTTATGCATCCGTTCGTGACATGAAGGAAATTGATGTATGCACAATTTTCCTCATCATATATGCTGAATACGTCTATGTCATAATCGTAGTTCGTGACTACCTGACTTCGCTCCACGAATTCCTGGGCAATCAAATACTTTTTTTTCACTTCGTTCGCTTCCTCAAATTTCATTTCCATGGATAATTCTTCCATCTGTTTTAGCATCTTCTTGCACAATTCCTTTGTGTTGCCTTTGAGAATTTCCTTAATTTCTTCAATCTGTTTTTGGTAGTCTTCTCTTTTCTGCAATCCAATGCAAGGTGCTTCACATTTCTTTATGTGGTATTCCAAACAAGTCTTGAACTTCCCTTCTTTTATGTTTTCTTCCGTCAATGCCAACCTGCATTTCCTCACCTTATACATTTTATCTATCAAGCCCAATACATTGTTCAATGTTCCCTGGTGAGAATACGGACCATAATAAGTGCCATGTTTGCTTATTATGTTCCTGGTCTTGAATACCCTTGGGAATTGCTCTTTTGTTACACAAACCGAAGGATAAGTCTTGTCGTCTTTGAGCAGGATGTTGTACTTGGGCTTATGACGCTTTATGAGATTGTTCTCAAGCAGAAGTGCATCCTCATCACTTTCCACCACAATATATTTTATGTCCTCAATCTTTGATACCAATATCTGTGTCTTCCTGGAGTTGACTGTTTTCAGGAAATATGAAGAAATGCGGTTCTTCAAGTTCTTGGCTTTGCCAACATATATTATCACCCCTTCTTTGTCGAGATATTGGTAGCATCCGGGACTTGTGGGAAGATTCAAGACTATGTTCTTTAATCTACTTATGCGTTCGTCATCTTTTTTCATGATTGCTTTCCTTGTTGTGTTTCACGTGGAACAGTCGGTTTTGTTTGTATGCCACAAAAAATGTTCCACGTGAAACATTCGCTGTCTATCGTGTTGAATGTCAGGCGTTTAAAATTAACCAATAAAATAATGTTCTGATAATCAACACATTATTGGTAAAAAACACGGACATTATTGTCTAATACAAATTCCATTTACAAAAATAACAATTATCTCTTTATTTTCCAAAAGCTGGCAATATGTCATTTTCCTAAATAGTTGAAAGGGATAATCGTAATGACGGGGAAGGTGTGCGATGGGAGGCATAAGAAAATCGTCCACGAAATGTTTTTTTATCCTTTTCGTGGACGATTATAGTTCGTTGGCCGGTTACTTTGTAAATACTATTCCTTCAACGTTGTTACCCACGAACATAGGTACATAGTCGGCAGTGGCATACCATTTCGGCTTTCCGGGCATTTCGTCGTATATAGGCATTCCGTTGATTTTTAGTCCCTCGAAACGGATGTTTTTCACCTTTCGCTCCTCGTCGTAGCCATTGATTACCGACATGTAAGGTTGTTCACCGTAATAACGTATGTTGCGGAACGTCACGTTCTCTACGCCTTTGCCTGGAGCAGTGCAATATTTAGAGTTGAAGCCCACCTTAACATGTATCAGACTCCCTTGGTCTATTTGCTCTATACGGATGTTGTCGAACAGTACGTCTTTCACGTAGTTGTTGTCGCCACAGTTGATTGCCAAGCAACCCTGATAGTCAACTTGCGGTTCGCTTTGGCAGAGAATGTCTATGTTCTCATATCTAAGTCCAACGATGCTGTCGCCAACATTCGAATTGCCGTGAATACCAATGAATATGGGATGTGCCACGTCTGCCCAAAGGGTAGAGTTGCGCATTTGTATGTTGCTGACCGACCCACTGAATCCTTTGCGTGTGGCGTATGCTGTGGTGCAGTCGTCGGAGTTTCGACAGAATACGCGGTCGTAGAGCACATTCGACGAGGCGAACACGTTTAGGCCATCGCCCCAGCTTGGGAATGATATGCTGCGTACGTCGTGCAATGTAACGCCGTCGCTTCCTCCTACCGGGCAAGTGTTTACAATCAAGCCGTCAATCAATACGTTTTTGGAATAAAATACGTATGCACCGAGATAACCCTTTGGAGGGCGAGCTACGCCACGTCCCAAGATACTGACGTTTTCAGCGTTCTTCACAGAGAAATAGCCGTTGAAATAACTGCCGCCGGCAAGATAAACGGTGGTGTTGGAAGGCACGCTGATGCTGTCTTGCTTGTAAAGCCCTGGTTCGTAGTAAATGAACTTGCGTCCGGCTCGTTCTGCCTCGTCACGGGCTTCTGAGACGCTCACCGGTGGTTTGGAAGTGAAAAGGAGAAGGTTGTCGGTTATGCTTCCGTCGAATTCCACACTTACGTTTTCCGGTTGGAAAAGCAAGAACTGCAAGGTAGAGTCGTTCTGAACATTGGCAATCGTGCCACGATAGTCGGGACGTATGCGTGCCTTACTGAATTTCTTGTTTTTGCATACCACCCTAACATATACGTCGCCGGTGAAGTCGAAGAACGAATATGAGATTTCCCTTATTCCATGTTTGTTATTGCCAATCGGTGCATTCACCTTTGCCATATAAGTATCTACCTTTGTCCATTCGTCAGCTCCGCGTGGACGTATAAACACGTCGTAGTCGTGTTTCAATGGTGTGCCTTCGGGAGCAGGGTAGGTGAACACCTGATGCAGTTTTTTCCCTTCTGTCACTCCAGGTGCCTTTACTTCACGTCCCTCACCTTTCTTCTCCGCCTCTCCCTGAAGTGCCAGAACACGTTCGGTATATGGCATCTTCATGCCTCTCCTTCCTACGTAGTGGTTGTAAGGTAACAGGTATATGTCCCAAAGTCTGCCACGTCCCATCGCTCCTGGTTCAGTCCAGTCGTTGTAGAGCCCGGTGCAGTCGGTCCACAGTACGAACTGAACATCCTCGCCAAGATTATATTTGGCTGTGTATTCAATGCCTTTCATCAGTCGGTTGTCGAGCGAGCCCCACAGGTCGTCGCCTCTCTCCCAAGCCATCTCACAGGTCTGGCATAAGGCCTCAAGGCCCAGTTGGACATGGTTTTGGTCGCGTCCTGTCTCTTGACATTGCCCGAATTCGTTGATATAGTGGGGTAGGGAGCCATTGTCATTTGCATTCATAAAATAGTCAATGGAATGAGAATACAGGTCTTTGTCATCCAAATAAATAGCGCAGGCCATACGGCAACGGTTCACTATAGCACCCCAGTTGCCATTGGCATAAGGGCTGTCTGACTCGAACTTGTCAATGGTGGGCAGGATGGCTCGTTTCACCATTGTGTCCCATTCTATTGTCTTATGATTGCGTTCAAGCGTCATCGCCCTAACGAGGTCGTATGCCTGAATGGTGCACAATGGTGCGTCATGTCCATCGAAACGCTGAAGGGTATTTGCGTAGGCGTTGATTATATCTACAGCCTTTTCGTGTTCGCCTTTCACGGCAAAATCGTATGCTGCTTTCATGTCGCGTTCACTGCCTCCTTTAGTGTGACGGAATTCACCGTCACGAGCCACCACCTCGAAAGGTCCCGACATCTTATAATCACTCTGTGCTTGAATAGTTGTGATTCCGGAAACCATCAGAATCATAATCGACAACATTTTTTTCATTGCGTTTCTATTTTATTTTTATGGCAAAAATACGAAATTAAACGAAAAAAATTATAATTTTTTGCCTCACCTAAAAACATATATCAACAAAACACCACTTTCTTGCAACAAACATGAACAATGACAACGGACAAATAAATACATAAATCTATTAAGGAGTTCTTTTTAGCATCTTCCTTTCAGGCATTTTTCATGAACTTCAAAGCCATCAGCTTTACATTGTCACGTTCAAGCCATTTCACTTCGGTGTATTCAGGCAATTGTTTCGTTTGCCTTTCAATGCTTAGAGATAATCAATAATACTGCTATGCTTCAACGGAGCTTTTATTTCAACACATCATCAATGACATGATATATCTCTTCCTCTGAAGAATAAGGATAAATGTTGAAATACTTGTTTCCGGTGAGCATAGCTGACAACTGGCATTTGGTGTTGTCATAGAAGATATGGCATGGTATGCCCAATTTTTCTGCGTATGCCAGTTCGTAACCCACACCAAGGGAAGGACAAGTACATTCGGCTATCAATAAATCCGACTGTCGTAGCCAACCAGTGTCTTGTTCATAAATGGAAGTGTCTTTGTCCTTGCCTTGTTCAAGTACATTCAGTTCGGGCCTGCCCACATGTTCTGTCAATACGCAATCGGTGCGCTGTATATATTCTATTATCCTTTGATAGAGCGAGGCGTCAATTCTGCCTCCGCGTATAGAACCGGCAAAATATACTAGTTTTCTCATAATAAATAAAAGGTGGATCTTATAAATGATGTAGTTATGATTTTTGTATTTTAAAATACCTCTTATAAGTCAGCATTCGCCAAACCCATTCCGTTGGTCCGAACTGGAAATGGCGCAACCAAACAAAACTTACAAGAACCTCAAAGCAATATACTCCAACAGCCATACATTCGGTACTTACCAGAGATGTTTCAGACCCCATGCCGAAGCCGATACCATAGAAAAGCACTATTCCTAATACTGATTGAAGCAGATAATTAGTCAATGCCATACGACCGGGATAAGAGAGCAATTTCCAAATATGTAGATTCTCAAACCTGTTATACATCAATGCCAATCCTGCAACGTAGGCAAAACTTAAAGGATAAACACTAAAAGTATATAGAACCGTATGCCATACATTGCCCCATGGATGACCATTCATGGCACTCCATCCGTAAACTATTGACAGAGGAAAACCAATAACGACACCGATGTAAAGTATGCACTTCAGTAAACGAATGCGGTTTCTCAAGTCGGCATACAAGCGTTGTCTGCCTACATAAAGCCCTATCAAAAACAATCCCAATACCTTAAAATAGCGGTTGCCTTCCACAAATTCCCATAGGCGTTCCCAGGCTCCTTGCATAAGGAATTGATGTATGCCACTATAGCTATCCGAATCGTGGAGCCAAGTGCCGAAATTCTCTTCTGTGATTCCATATTCTCCGCATTTGTCCCACCAAGCCCGATATGGATACTCAGCCAAAGAAAAACCACTGGTTTGTCGGATCAGGTCGATGAAAATGGGAATAATCAAGAATAAGGCAGCCCAACGCAACAACCCTTTATCGCTACAACGCCAAAACAAAGGCAACAACATTCCCATAAGTGCGTAAAGCAACAATATGTCACCACTCCAAAGCAACAGAAGATGTGCCAATCCGATGATAGCTAATATGGCCATTCGACGATAGAAAACAACAATGCCGTTAGCACCCCGTTTTTGACAGTTGTTGATGATAATTGAGAATCCTATACCAAACAACAGTGAAAAGAGTGTGTAGAATTTGCCATCTACGAAGATATAGAGAAACCAATGCATTATATTGTCCGAATGAGCAGATGGCATTGCTGACAATGTTACTTCAGTCTGGAATGTCCATAATGAAAACTCCGGGAAATTTGCCATTATGATTCCGAGCAGTGCCAAGCCTCGAAGCATGTCCAGAACTACATAACGCTTCTTTACCGGTTCGGCGGAAATGGTTTTTTGTTTCGACATGATTCCAAATTTGTTGCAAATATACTAAAAAACCATTGCTTTGCAAACAAGAGTTCTTTTCATGTCATAACAACATTCCAAAGATAGACGGTTTGGCTCGTGAAATATTGGGATTTAAAGTGTTAGACTGTGAATGTTTATGAGTTTTTATGGAAAAAATTCCCCAAAAATAAAAAAAACCACATTTTTTGCAATTCTTTATTCAAATATTGGGCAATTTAATCTAATTAAAGTATATTTGCATTTTAGTGGGTGACTCTTTTATTTTGTGATTTTAGTTTGAGATAAAATCAAGAGCAAGCCAAAATATTTCTATAATTTTCTTTGTCAACACATCTATGTTTTCAAGATTTACTTTGTGGAATTTGTGATTTTCATGAGATAAAACAATTAATTGAAATTATAATACTAACTAAATTAGCCATAACATGAAATGCTTAAATTGTAATACAGAATTTCAAGACGGACTGCTTTCATGTCCTGTTTGTGGAGCAAATGCTCCTGCTCAATCAATTGAGAGCGAAACAATAACATCAGAAGATAGGTTTAACACGGATAATATTCAAGTACCTCCACAGGGTCCTCCACAAGTACCTCCACAAGGTCCTCCACAAGGTCCTCCACAAGTACCTCCACAGGGTCCTCCACCATATCAACAACAATATAATCCTTATCAAAGTCAGAGTCAGGCTCCGAAAAGCAGTAGCAATGCCAAATGGATTGTTATAGGGCTGTTAGGTACTTTACTTTTGTGTCTGTTGGGATTTTTGGGATGGAAGTTCCTGGATAAAAGTGAAAGTAACAATTCAAAAACGGCAACAGAAATCAAGACTGAGAGCAACAATCAATCAGCGGATGACATGGAGAAAGTTGAACCGGCAGCCAATGAGGTTGGTACAGATGAGGCCATCAACCAACCGGAAACCGTTGTCGTTGAGAGGATAGTGGAAAAACCGATTATAGTGGAAACTCAAACCGTTGTGCCTGCGCCTACAAAGAAGAACCGTTCATATTCAGGTGGAAGAGGCAGATGGCCTTTTACTTCAACTCGTTATCTCGACCCTTCGGAACTTTACGGTATGAGTGCTTGGGATAAGAAAATCATGCGTAATGAAATTTACGCCAGACATGGTTATATTTTCCAGACAAATGACATGATCAACTATTTCAACTCACAACCATGGTATACGCCTATTTCCAAGAATGTCAGTCTTTCCAAGATAGAACAATACAATGTGCAACTTATAAAGAGTCTTGAATAAACAAAAAAAGTACTTATAGAGAACCTTTACGTTTAGCTTATGAGACACAATTTATTCCTTAAGTCATTGTTTATGGCTTTAATGTTGCCTATATGTGCGAACGCACAGAACGCAACAACCTCTAGCAGTGTCATTCAGGCCGGCACATGGGCCGTACATGTGCCATATCAGATTTCAGATTCAGGAACAGAATATCAGTTCATGTCGGGAATGGGAGGATGGAGCTGGGATTTCTTCGGACTGCAAATGAGAAACTACAGCGGTATCAACCATCAGGGAGGCACCAACGGACTGGGAATAGCACGTATTGGATTCACAGGACGATTCGATGCCAGCTATACTTCACTGTCATCCACACAAACAAGTGCCATTGATACAGAACTCAACAACATTGCCGCCACTGGGGTGAAAAACGTGTTCCTCTTATGCGGTATTGGTAATGCGGGAAACAGCCAGGGGAGTGCTCCGAGCACGCCTTCATGGACAAATACTCAGAGAAACAACTATGTGAATGACATTGAGAGGGCAGCCAACTACGTAATCAGCAAAGGATATACCATTTATGCCGTGGCTCCATTCAACGAACCGGATTACGAAACCACCTATTCTGGCAACGCATCGAATTTCAACGCAGTGGCCCAGATCATGCAGACCAAATCTGTGCTTGCCGGAAAAGTATATGGACCGAGCACCCTTAACAGTTCACAAGCTTCTACATGGTACAACACCGTGAAGAGCAACATCAATTTCGCAAATACGCATCAGTTGGCGGGTAACAGTTTTACCGACTGGACAGGATTCTGGCAGACTGCCAAGAATGATGGAAAAACACCCGTTGCCGATGAAATGCACAACGTGATGGAGATGATGGCTTGCGTTTATTATGGTGGAACTGCCGGTGCATGGTGGGCCTATAATGGAGTGACCAGAGGAGAATATACAAACATGCTTAACGAGGGTGTTCAGCTTGCTTATAAGGAACGGCCAAATGAATGGATGATAGCTACCGTCAACAAAAGAAAAGACGATGGGAGAACGGCAGCGTTCATAGGGTCGTCCGAACGCCAAGGTGTGGCTACTGCTTTCACATTCTTCTCGCGCGACAGGCTTGCATACTATGATGGCTATGGCCCTGTTTACGACTATACCCAAGATATGCCTGGAGGTGCAAGCGGAAGTTACAGTAATGGACAAACAAATACCGAACGAACCATAAACATCAGTTATGGTGAAGACGTGCCGATCGAGCCAATCAACGGACGCTATAAGATAGTTAACAAGGCAACTGGGAAAATAATAACGCTCAACAATGGAGATGCCACTACAAGAGACAACGTATATCAATGGAGAGATGGGGGAAAGTCCAATCAGACGTGGGACGTTCTTCCTGTAGCTACCAGCCATTCGGATTTCAGCTATGTGTATATAAGGAATGCAAACACAAGCACGATGAACCTGTACCTCGATGCCGAGGCATGGAACATGAATCCGAGTGCAAACGTCAGTGCGTGGTCTGACAGCAATACCGCTGACGCCAACGACTGGCAACTATGGCATCTTACATACATTGCCGACGGATACTACACCATCAGAAATTTCCTGACAGGACTATATATGGACGTGGATAACAGCAACACGGCAGATGGAACGAACATCATGCAGTGGAGCGGAAATGGGGGAGACAACCAACTTTGGAAATTCATCCCGGCAGATCATTCGGTAGATACCACCAACCCGTCTCAGCCAACTGGTCTTACAGCCACTGCACAACCAGCTTCGATACTGCTCAAATGGACTGCAAACACAGATGCTGATATCTACCGATATATGATATACAGATACAATTCCGACATAAGTTCTTGGGAATGTATAGGGCGTAAAATAAGCGGAACGTCATTCATTGACAACACCTGCCCTAAAGGCGTGAGCCTGAGGTACAGAATCCGTGCTCTCGACAAATCCTATAACTTAAGCAATCCGTCGGAGGAAGTAACCTCACAAACCCTTACCGACCAAGCTCTTATAGCATACTGGACCGGTAGTTCCTTGAACGACAATACCGTAAACAGCATGAATGGTGTTTCCAACGGTGTGACATTCACAAGCGATGAAGACCATTCAGCCATCGTGTTCGACGGAAACGACGACTATGTGGAATTGCCTTATTATCTGGGCGACCTCAATCAGATGACGTTTGCGGCATGGGTGAAAGGCGGAAGTACTACGTCATGGCAACGATTGTTTGATTTTGGGAACGGTGAAGATGAGTATATATTCCTGACTCCTACCAACGGATCCAATTTGAGGTTTGAGATAAAGGCAAACGGAACAACCCAGGGATTGAATGCAAACAGCACGCTGGATACAGGCACATGGAAACATGTTGCTGTGACAATAGGCGATGGAGGCGTGAAAATATACATCGACGGAACACTTAACGCCAATACAACTGCCGTAACATTAAGACCATCTGATGTAAAACCGAAGCTTGCTTTTCTAGGAAGATCCATGTTTGACGCCGATCCTGCGTTCAAAGGCTCCATGAGCGATGTACGTATATACAATTATGAACTGAGTGCCTCAGACATTCAGCAACTGGCGAACATGACAGTTTCTGACGACAAATACGAAATTACCGCAGAACGGATTCCAAATATAGCTGATAATGTAAACAACTGGGATACTCATTCTGGAGCTTGGACTACATATACAGGAACTGAAAATGGCGCAACAAACATGAGTTCTCCTTATGTGCGGACTGGCTCTGCAACGGCAAACAGCACGTTGAGCAAAACCCTCAATTATCTGCCGGAAGGAAATTATGAGATGCAGGCAAATTGTTATGCTTACTATATCGGCAGCAGAAATGCGCAGGAAATCTTCGCAAATACAGCTACGTTAACGATAAATTCAGAGAATAGCAGGGTTGGAGTTCTTAGGACACTTACAGGACTTGTGTCTTCTGACTATTCTTTGGAATTTGGATATAGAACTACAAGTACCAACACTAGGCAAATCGCAACTAACCTGGCAATGGATAATGTGAGATTGTTCTTCTTAGGCACTAAGGAACAATATATAAATGGTCTGGTGGATATTTCTTATGAAAAGATAGGAGATGCGGCTAATCTGCTAAATGTTGCGATGAATAAAGATGTGAAGCAAGCTCTGAGAACAGCAATTGAAAATGTTACAACTTCTTTAACTGCACTCCAAACGGCTATTACCAATGACAGTTCTACTCCTGCGATAGTGAAGACCTGGACCGATGCCCTTGACGCATTCACTCCTGCCTTGGTTGCCAATGCACAGTCTTCTGCCAGTGCATACGCCACTCTCAAGACGGCTATTGACGCAGCCCAGACAAAAGCCGATGAATTCCCTCAGACAAACGGTGGGCTTGATAAGTTCGACTATGAACTGGGGGCAGTCAACGACAATTACCTGGCAGGTGAATATCTCGACAGCGACATTCCAGAGATTGTCATAGAAACTAAACGCATAGCCAACCGATATGTGATGACCGATGCTGTTGTGGAAGCCCGAACTACTAATGCAGTGAATGTAACAGAACTGGTGATGTCTGGTGCCGGATTCGATAATGACTATGTTTCACCAGAATGGAACTATAGCCCAAATCCTACGGCTGTGACTTACGGCAGTCTTGAATATTGGAACACAAACTTCAATATTTATCAGGTTGTATATGGATTGCCTGAAGGAACATACAGATTCGAAACTCGTGGATTCTACCGTTATGGAGGACAAGCGGAAAACTATACTGCATATAATAATGGAACTCTAGAACGTAATGCGAAGATCTATATTGTTGATTCTGATGGAACAATAACCGGCGACATCATGGCTATAAGCGACGACCCCTCCGAAACCCATCTTTGGGGCAACTGGTCGCAACAACTCTATGACGGAAACCCAGTGCCTGACAACATGCAAGCGGCAAGCGAGGCAATTGACGTGAGGGGTAAATATGTACCACGTGACGGATTAAATTCTGTTACTCTTGAATATTCAAGTGGAGGTGACATTACCGTTGGAGTTCGTAAGGATGTGCTTGTAGAGGCAGACTGGTCATTCTTCGGCGACTTCTCACTCTATTACCTTGGAAACTTCGTAAACTTGGATGAGATGAGTTCTGCGCTTCCGGCTAACAACACTCGTAGTGCTGATGTGAACATAGATTTGACTCGTACCATATCTGCAGATCAGTGGAACACTATTTGCTTGCCGTTCGACATGAGCAAACAACAAATTGCAGAAGTGTTCGGAGAAGATGCGGTAGTGAAGGAATTGGCTTCTGTGACAAATACCAACGGTAACATGATACTCAATTTCAATGCCGTTGATAACATGGTTGCCAATAAACCTTATATCATCAATGGCGCTACACCAGGTTTCAACTATATCATCAAGGGTGTGAAATATTCTCCTAGCGACATAATCAGCATAACAGTTGACGGACTTGTTTTCCAAGGCAATTACACTTACCCAACCGTCCTTGACAATCAAGGAGGCCAGGATTACTACTTGACAAATAACTTGTTCAAGTCGTCGAAGGGAGGAACGAAAATCAAAGGATTCAGGGCTTACTTCAAAGACCCTATGAACATGATTAAAACACTCAACTTCAACGCAGACGACGGACTGTCCACTTCTGTCAGTGCTATAGAGGCTGAAGATGGGAGTTACGTTGTATTACCTGCCAACATCTATTCTGCCGACGGACGTCTCGTACGTAAGAATGCTTACGACCTCAACGGATTGAACCGAGGCATTTATATTATCCAGAACAAGAAAGTTTATGTGAAATAACCACAATCCCCAACATAAACATCTTGCGATATAGGATAATTTGAATATATGAAAGAGGGAGACGGCAATTCTCAGCAGTCTCCTTCTTTTACCAAAATAATTCGTTGCTGTCGCACTATATTATTTTCAGTTTGGGCTGATTAGTGCTTAACCTAAATTTCAAACATCTTCTTTTCTTTATTTAATAGAAATGCTTTATCTTTGCATTAAAATAATTAAACAATGGAAGATGTTGGATACAGAAATGGCGAAATGCTTCGTCAAGGAAGAATTGAAGTGGTGTGTGGCTCCATGTTCTCCGGAAAGACTGAAGAGCTGATACGCAGGATGCGACGTGCTCAATTTGCTCACCAGAAAGTGGAGATTTTCAAGCCTGGAATAGATGTGAGATATAGTGAAGAAGATGTTGTCTCCCACGAAGGAACATCGATACCTTCTACTCCAGTCGATTCATCCCAAAGTATCCTTCTGTTGGCTAACGACAGCGAAGTGATTGGCATTGATGAGGCCCAGTTCTTTGATGATGGCATAGTTGATGTGTGTAATCAATTGGCAAACAAGGGAGTGAGGGTGATCGTGGCTGGTCTTGACCTTGATTTCAAAGGTGTGCCTTTCGGTCCTATGCCAAAGTTGCTTGCTATTGCTGATGATGTTTCCAAGGTTCATGCCATTTGTGTTCGTTGTGGTTCTTTGGCCTACGTGTCTCATCGTATTGTGGCTGGCGAACGACAAGTGATGTTAGGAGAAACGAAAGAATATGAGCCTTTGTGTCGTGAATGTTATAAAATTGCAATGTCTGAGAAAAAAACTGAGGAAAACAACATTCAAAAGGAATTATTTTCGTAACTTTGCAACACATTTTCAAAAATCAGTCTGATTGATTTGTGTCAGATGAAGAAAGTGTATTTTTTAAATTATTTTGTGGACAGATTTGGGCTGCTTGCAACCACTCAAAAAAATGCTAAAACGATATTGCTGACTAATGTTGATGCGATAATTCAACAATTCTGAATATCAAGCACTCCAATCAGTCCCATTCTTTATAACTTAATTTATAATAGTATGGGTTATCTATTTACATCTGAATCAGTTAGCGAAGGTCATCCAGATAAGGTGGCGGACCAAATTTCTGATGCCGTTCTCGACAACTTGCTCGCCTACGACCAACAATCAAAGGTGGCTTGTGAAACTCTTGTTACAACAGGACAAGTGGTAATTGCAGGTGAAGTGAAGTCAGGAGCATACGTGGACTTGCAGGATGTTGCACGTGAGACAATCGACAGGATCGGTTATACTAAGGCTGAATACCAGTTCGATGCAAAAAGTTGTGGCATTTTATCTGCCATTCATGAGCAAAGCCCTGATATCAATCGGGGTGTTGAGCGTGAGAATCCTGAAGATCAAGGTGCTGGCGACCAAGGCATTATGTTCGGATATGCTACCAACGAGACTGAAAATTACATGCCTCTGTCACTCGACTTGAGCCATCGCATCCTACGTGTATTGGCACGTATTAGAAAGGAAGGCAAGGTCATGACATATCTGCGTCCCGATTCCAAAAGTCAGGTAACTGTGGAATATTCCGCTGATGGAAAACCAGTTCGTATCGACACTATTGTAGTGTCCACTCAGCATGATGAATTCATTCAACCTGAAAATGGAATGACACAGGAGGAAGCCGACGAGAAAATGCTTGAAACCATTCGTGAAGATGTGAAGAACATTCTCATTCCTCAAGTAGTAGAGGATATTCATGTAGAAGAAATCAAGAATTTGTTCGATGGTGACATCACGTATCATGTAAACCCTACAGGTAAGTTCGTGATAGGTGGACCTCATGGAGATACCGGACTGACAGGTAGGAAAATCATTGTTGACACATACGGTGGAAAAGGTGCTCATGGTGGTGGTGCATTCAGCGGAAAAGACCCTTCAAAAGTAGATCGTTCAGCTGCATACGCCGCACGACATATAGCCAAAAACATGGTGGCAGCCGGAGTGGCAGAAGAGATGCTTGTTCAGCTAAGTTATGCAATTGGTGTTGCGCAGCCTGTCAGCATTTATGTCAACACATTCGGAACGTCCAATGTGGCTATGTCGGACAATGAGATAGCACGGAAAATAAAGGATATGTTCGACCTTCGTCCGAAAGCGATTGAAGACAGGCTGAAACTCAGATTGCCTATTTATGAAGAAACTGCCGCTTATGGACACATGGGGCAAGAACCTCGTAAGGTGGTGAAGCATTTCAAAAACAGATATTATGGCGACAAGGATGTGGAAGTGGAACTCTTCACATGGGAAAAACTGGATTGCAAGGATATAATCAAAAATGCTTTCTTTAAATGAAAGACTCCCTGAAAATATTGAAAGACACAGTTCAGGTGTTGACGGATTCGGCAACTGTTACAGCAACTGATGGTGTGGAGGGTATAGAGCGTTCCAAGACCATTAGCATTAACACTTGGATTGCTATCGACATACTTGTCGTTACGGCAATATTGTTTGTCTTGATATATAAAGAACGACAGTTCTTGGTGTTCAAATTACGAGAATTTTTCTCATCCGACAACAGGTTCTTTTCGCAACAATCTTTCAGTGGAAGCAATAAGATGGGAGTTTTGGCCATACTAACTGTGGTTGTGGCAAATTCAATAGGACTTATTTTTACGGGAATCTCAAATCTGTATCCAGAACTTTTCAATATACTTACATCAATAGGAGACAATGGTGAATTTGGATTCGGAATGATGGTGAAAGTAACAGGAATGGTCATACTCTTTGTGCTGATTAAAGCAATGATGTACGTTGTCATAAACTGGGTATTCTTCCGATTGGAAACCAATGTGAAATGGATGCAGGCGTATGCTTTCATAACTGCTGCATTTGCATTTGTGTTCTACCCTTTTGCATTGATGGTGCTGTTTGTCGGTTTGTCAACAAAAATTTTGCTGATTTGTCTTGTGATTTTGTTCATTTCGTACGAAATACTGATACTTTACAAGCAATTTGTAAACTTTAAGGCTAATAAGTATGGATTTTTGTTGATTTTTTTGTACTTTTGCACAGTGGAATTGATGCCAGCCTTGTTTGTGTGGAAAAACATCCATCAAACTGTATAGAGAATATAAAATTTATTTTGTTGATATATCCTAGTATTAAAGTTATTTTCAATTAGTATATTTTTTAGGATACCAGTGATGAACTGGAAAATGTTGTTGTAAATGACACCAAAAATTCTTATATCCCAACCCAAACCTAAAACTGCCAAATCACCATATTTCGAGTTAGAGAACAAATATGGATTGGAAATGGTTTTCAGACCTTTTATCAAGATTGAACCAATGACCGCCAAGGACTTTCGATTGCAGAAAGTGCCGATTCCCGGCCATACAGCCATAGTTTTCACTTCCCGGCACGGAATAGACCATTTCTTTAATTTGGTGAAGGAACTACGTGTGACTATCAAATCGGACATGAAATATTTCTGTAAGTCGGAACAAGTGGCATTGTATATCCAGAAATATGTGCAGTACAGGAAACGTAAGGTATTCTTCCCTGAAACCGGTATGGTTGATGACTTGATTCAGATAATGAAAAAACATCCGGAAGAGATTTATTTCGTTCCGCAGTCATCGGCCCACAACAACGACATGAAAGACAAGCTGGATGAAGCCGGTCTTCAACATGATGAGGCTGTGATGTATTATACAGTTAGCAATGATTTTTCCAAAGACGAACCTTTCGATTACAACATGCTTGTGTTCTTCAGTCCAGAAGGCATTCATTCGCTTACGAAGAATTTCCCCGATTTCAAACAAGAGGACATAGCCATAGCCTGTCTGGGACAGACTACAATAGATGCCGCTGAAGCAGCTGGGCTGAGAGTGGACATGAGGCCTACTCCAGAATTAAGGTCAGTCCCTGCAATTATAGAGGATTTCATCAAAAAGCACAAGAAAACTGAAATAAAAACAAGAAGAAAGCGTAGTTGACGCCAAAGTGGACTTTACGTTTAAAAAAACAGAAAGGATAACTAGTCAGATAGTTATCGACAAAATATTTGGAGGCGGGAATACAGCAATGTCTGTCTTTCCGCTTCGTGCTATTTTCATGATTGAAGAACGTTCGGAAGAGCCAACACCGCTTAGAATTCTGGTCAGTGTTCCAAAGAAACGTTTCAAACATGCCGTTGACCGTAATCGAATGAAACGTCAGATACGTGAAGCATATCGTCTTAACAAGCATGAATTGTGGAATCTGGCGGAAGATTCTAATAAAATCGTATCCATTGCATTCATTTGTATGGCGGAAGAACCTGTGGAAACTGCCAAGGTGGCCAAGAGCATAAAGAAGATTCTTGATAGGATTTCAGACAAGTTTCTTCTGTCTAAAAATACACGTCATTGTTGATAAAAGTGATTAAGGATGAGCTTGTTTGTTAAGGTATTGAAAAAAACGTGGAAATACATAGGGAAATCCATTGGATTCATATTGTTGCTTCCCGTTTATTTCTATCGTAAGTGCATTTCCCCACTTACACCGCCATCATGCCGATTTCGTCCCACTTGCTCAACCTATGCTGTGGAAGCCATTAAAAAACATGGACCATTAAAGGGTGTTTATCTTGCCTCATGGCGCATTCTTCGCTGTAACCCTTGGGGAGGTTATGGTTATGACCCTGTTCCAGATGAATTCCATTGGAACCTGTCGTATCTGAAGAAATACCAAATAAAGGAAGTAGGACCTCGCGAACATGAGGATAAAGCCAAATCCTAAACGAACCTATGTCCTGAGTTGTTTTATGAATGTATCCATGGCTGCTTGTCGTGTTTTTTCAGATGCATCAGGAAAAAACTCATCCAGCATCAGTTTGGCTGCCTTTTCTGCCTTTGCACGCATTTGGGCTTTGCCTGCTTTTATGCCTGCCGACAATTCGTTCTTTGGCAACAACGCCCTGTTGTAGTTCCCGTCGCTCATATTATCAATTATTCCTGTATATAAACGCGCTGGACGCGTGTTGAGATACCTGTCAGCACCTCGTATGGTATTGTGTCCAAAACATTGCTGAGAACCGTCACAGGCAGGTCGTCGCCAAAGATGATGGCATGGTCACCTTCTTTACAATCAATGTCTGTCACGTCAATCATACACACATCCATGCAAATATTGCCCATATATGGTGCTTTCTTACCATTCACCAGACAATAACAGTTGCGGTTGCCAAGATGGCGGTTTAGTCCGTCGGCATAACCGATAGGTATGGCAGCAATTCGGCTCGGACGGTCAACTATTGTCTTACGGCTATAACCTATGGAATCGCCTGCCGGGACATCACGAATCTGAAGAATTGTGGTTTTCAGAGTACATACGTTGTGGATCATCTCGTTGTTGCGTGGATTGATTCCATAAAGTCCAAGTCCAAGTCTCACCATGTCGAGTTGGTATTGAGGGAAATGTTCTATTCCAGCTGAATTGCATATATGCCGTAGAATCTTGTGGTCGTAGGAATCCTGTAACTTCTTGGATGCCTCATTAAACGTCATGAACTGGTTGAGTGAGAATTCATCGAAGCCATCGCTGTCGCTGCCAACGAAATGGGAGAACACGGAGCAAGGAACGAGTGCGCTTTGTCGTTGCAGACGCTCAATCAGCCTTTCCATGTCGGTTTGCGGATTGAATCCCAGTCTGTGCATTCCGGTGTCAAGCTTGATGTGTATGGGAAAATTGGTGATTCCTTCTTTTTCTGCTGCTTTGATAAGCGCTTCCAAGATGTCGAAATTGAACACTTCTGGTTCCAACCGGTAGTCGAACAGCATCTTGAAAGATGTCATTTCCGGATTCATCACCATTATGTTAGCTGTGATTCCAGCGTTACGCAATTCCGCCCCTTCATCTGCAACTGCGACGGCCAAATAGTCCACGCCGTGGTCTTGCAGTGTCTTGGATGCTTCTATGGATCCAATCCCATATGCCGATGCCTTCACCATACAAACCATCTTGGTCTCAGGCCTTTTGAACTGACGATACCAGTTCAGGTTGTCGACAAGTGCGTTGAGGTTGATTTCCAATATGCTTTGATGCACTTTGAGAGTCAGCATGTCGCTTAACTTGTCGAAACGGAATTGGCGTGCTCCTTTGATAAGTATGAATTCGTCCTTGAGTTCGTTGAATATTCTACTTTTGAGCAGTTCTGCCGTGTTTAGGAAGAAATGCTTGTCTTCGATAGGAAAGAAACTGGCGGATTGAGAAATGATTTCTCCAACGCCTATTATCTTCTGGATTCCCCTGCTTTGTGCCATCTGACCAACTTGACTATATAGTCTGTGAGCCGGTTCACCGCTCTGTAAAATGTCGCTGAGTATCAACGTTCGTTTTTGTTCTTTAGTGTCGGGTCGCCGTGCCATGAAATCGAGTGCGATGTCAAGCGAATGTATGTCGGAATTATATGTATCGTTGATTATGGTACACCCTCTTACCCCATCTTTAACCTCCAGACGCATAGCAACAGGTTCCAATGTTTCCATACGTTGGCAAATCGTGTCAACCTTCATTCCAAGAGCGAGGCAGGTGGTCAGACAAGTGACAGAATTCTCAATTGCCGCATCGTCAATAAAAGGTATGGTGTATTGGTTCTTTGAATTGTTATAGGTGAAGTTCACCGTTGCTTGCTTGTTGTTCTTGTTGATTGAATTCACAACTACATCGGTAGGATTGAGGCTGGCACTGTCCATGGTATTCCATGTCTTCTTGTCGATGGAGTGGGGTAGTGATGAGGCACATTGTGAAATGGTGGCATCACTCATGTTGAGCACAGCGACCTTGCAACCTTTCAGCAATTCCATCTTTTCGGTGCATTTTATTTCGTAAGAAAGGAAATGTTCTTGATGAGCCTGACCTATATTGGTCATGACTCCGATGGTGGGGCGTATGATTTCATTCAGGTTTTTCATCTCTCCACTCTTGGAAATACCTGCTTCGAAGATGGCAATCTGTGTGTGGTTGTCAATAAGCCAAAGTGACAGCGGAACGCCCACTTGTGAGTTGTAACTGCGAGGTGACCGGCACACGTTATAGTCAGGAGAGAGTATCTGATAGAGCCATTCTTTAACAGTTGTCTTGCCGTTGGAGCCTGTGATGGCCACAACAGGAATGTCGAAGCGTTCACGATGATGCTTGGCAAGCATCTGAAGTGCCTTCAACGTGTCATCTACTACTAAAAAACAAGCGTTTTCCATGTCTTCCATTCCCTCTGCACTTTCCACCACGAAGTTGGTGACGCCTCTGGAGTATAGTTCTTCCACATACCTGTGTCCGTTGTTTTGTTTGGTTTTCAAGGCAAAGAACAGCGTCTCTTTTGGAAAGCAAAGCGACCGGCTGTCTGTAAGAAGCCAGTTGATTTTTTGTTGGATAATGTTGTCTGGAAATTTTGCCTCAATGCGTGCGTCAATCACATTTGCTATTTCTTCAATATTGTATTGCATAGTTCTTGTTCCGAATCCATTTTAATATATGGATATTTGTTTTTCAGTTGCATTATTTTATCTAGTGTTTTTTGAATGAGTTTCATATAAGCCTCGGAACCAGGGTCGGAAGGACGATGAGCCAGTATGTTGCCGATCTCATTGCATTCCTTGATTATCTGTTCGTCGGTTTTGCTTACATAATTTGTTTTGAAACGCTCCCAAATGTAGTCAATAGCCGTTTGTGACGGATGAATCATGTCGTCATCATAGAAGCGGTAGTCGCGAAGTTCGTCCATCATAATCTCGTATGACGGGAAATATTCAGATGTGACTTTTGTTTTTGCGTTTTGCATGATTTTATCCACAGCAAGGAGTAGTGTGGCTTTGCTGAGTTGGTTCAGATGGAATCCGTCGCGTTTATGGCGTATGGGGCTAACGGTGAATATGATTCTGACCTTCGGGTTGAATCCATGTATTGTTTTGCATAGTTGTGTCCACCGTTCTGTAATCTCGTTTGTAGATAGCATCCGGCGGGTGAAAAGGCAGTCCTTTTGCTTGTGGCAGTTGGCAACGAGTCGTCCGTCGGCTTTAAGTTCATAAATGATTGATGTGCCGAATGTGATGATGAGTGTGCTTGCTGTTTTGAGTGCGTCGTGTGTGTGCTCCATAGCTACATTCATCCTCTCTATCAGTTCGCCTACAGTTTTGGCTGAGAATGTGGTGTGGTGCATCCAGCTGTGGTAGATGTCGCCGTCTTTCAGGATTTCTTCGCTTGATGTGGTGAATGGTTTCCCGCTTATAGCTCGTTCTATTTGCCATGCTATCGACATGGGGTTGTAGAGAGTTCCGAAGGGGTTGCACAACACGTTGAACTTAGCGGCCGCCAGTTTGCTTCCCATGTTGTCGGCAAAGCATGAGCCAATGAGCAGTATGTTTTGTTCGTGTGTGAGTTGGAACTCTCCTTTTTTTATGTCAACCTCGGTATGGAATTGCATGGAGTGAGTGGATTTTTTTTATTGTCCGAATGCCATTCTGAGCGGCTCAAGGTCGTAGATTGAGTATTCGGGGAGGAATGTGTCGGCTGGGATTAACTTGTCGCACCAGGGGCAATTTCTTTGTTCCATGATTTATATATTTGAGCGAAAGAATGTTTCGATAAATATTATCACAAAATTAGGAAAATAATTCAAGATATGCAAGAGGATTAAGAATATATGTTTAAGTGACGAGTTGCCACGCCGGCCAAAATACCTTCAGGGCGTGCAACCATTTAGTTGCGCGCCCTGAATCGATATATTCTTTTTTCTATATGATTTTCCCCGTATAAAGTTGGTCAATGGGAAAAATTAAATCCCAATTCTTTCCCCACACAACATTTCCGTGTTCAATAGTGAAACGGTTGAATTTCCTGGGGTCAAGATATTTGTTGTATTGTGGATGAGGATGACGCCGTATAAAGTCCCCTATATCCACTTTTTGGGTGGTGTTGTCGCTGAAAGTCAGACTTACTGTCAGATTTCCTGCATTTTCAGCTTTGACGATATAAAGATTATCCATGATAGATCCTCCTATAGCTTTTTTGTTATATTTGTACTACGTACAGTTTGCTTCATCACGAAAAACTTCACCCATTTGTCTATTATGTTCTTGTGATACTTTTGTATGAATTTTTCAGCAGTCCGTTTGTCTTTATCTGTTAATGGCTCAGAACCTTTCTTTTCTCTAACGTGGATTTCTTTCAATGCCCCGTTCATCATAATAATATCGAATATGCTTTCTTTACCTCCATGAAGTACATGAACATGTATTGGTTCATGTTCATTAGAATAAAAATAGAATATATATCCGAAATATTCAAATATTTTTGGCATAAGGCACTTCCTTAATTCCCTTTTGCAAATATACAAAACATTTTTTGAATATATCTATTCTTATTAGAAAAATCAATGAATCGGTAACACTTTCAGGGCGGTTTCAGGGCGGGCAACCATGCCGTTGTGCACCCTGAAACATTATAGCCCTTTTGTTGTTGTCCTTCAGGATTTTCTCGACAAGGAAACTGCCCCTGAGAAATGTCTTCAGATGGTTTACAATCTGGCTAACGCCATCGACTACATTCACTCTCATGGGTGGCGTTCGACACTTTCAGACTAAGGTTGATAAAAATAAAAAATCAGGAAGCACATACGCTTCCTGATTTTTATTGTTATGTGAATTTGTGGTTTATGCAGGATATTTCTCTGATGGACCATATTTGTTAGGACCCATATTGCTGTCCATTACACAGAAAATTAGCAGAACCAAACCTAACAAACCTCCGAGTAGAAGAGGAAGGGTTGCTGTCCCGATAAGACTTAGTGCTCCAAAAGGATCTGAATTTGCTTTAAATGTTGCAATAAGGGTAATAAATTGGCCTATAACAAATAGAGCCAAGTAAATCCAAACGAGGAATCCTGGTTTGTTGGTATCTTGAAGACGTCTTGCCATAACAGCCGCCAAAGCAAATTGACATGCAATTGAGCATATAATAGCTACAGCTGAACCAAAAACGCCACCGATGATAGAATTAAATATCAGATATGCTACCAAGTTAACTATGCCAACACCTAAAACGCACCACCAATACTCAGACCTACGTGCACGTCCGTTGAAATTGGTTAGTCCCGCTATGCCTTTTTGGATTGCTTCCTGAAAAGAGAGTTGTGGAGTTCCTTGTGGCTGGAAACCTGGTTGTGGTCCCATAGGCTGCTGAGGAGCCTGCTGAAATTCATTTGCCATAATAAATAAAATTTAATTAAAGGTTTATAATAATATTAATGTCTCTTTCTAAGAATTTTAACTTCTTGATTATGCAAAATTATAAAATTCTTATTAACTTCCAAAGATATTATAGATTTTTTTTTGCATTTTGTTTTATTGAATACCATTTGAATAAAAAAACCTAAAGATTTAAAACTTCAGGTTCTATGGGGTGTTTTTATGCTATTTCACCAGTTCTATCAGCTGTGGGGTTGAAACCAGTTGCTGTTCACCTGTGTCCATGTTTTTCAGAGTTACCTTGTTCTCCTGAATTTCAGCCTCTCCCACGAGAGCTACGAAAGGAATTTGCTTTGCGTTTGCATAGCTCATCTGTTTTTTCATCTTTACCGATTCGGGATATATCTCAGCGCTGATGCCCGCTTCTCTCACCTTTCGTATCGCCTTCATGCAGAATTCTTCTTCCTCTCTGCCGAAATTGACGAAGAGCAGACGGGTTGTGCATACAGCTTCTTTAGGATAGAGGTCGAGTTGGTTGAGTACATCGAAGATACGGTCGGCTCCGAATGAGATGCCCACGCCGGAGAGTCCTGGCATACCGAAAATGCCCGTGAGGTTGTCGTATCGTCCACCTCCGGTGATACTTCCTATTTCCACGTCGAGTGCCTTCACTTCAAAGATGGCTCCGGTGTAGTAGTTCAGACCACGTGCGAGGGTGAGGTCGAGCTCGATTGGGTTGTGGAGGTCATCGAGTTTAGAGAGTATGAATTCACATTCTTCCACTCCTTTGAGTCCGATTTCGCTGCCGTTGAGCACCTCTCTCATCGTGGCTATTTTCTCTTCGTTGGTTCCGCTGAGTAGGATTATAGGTTGCAGTTTTTCGATTGCCTCAGCCGGAATGCCGTTGTCAGCAAGTTCTGCATTCACATTGTCGAGACCTATCTTGTCGAGTTTATCTATTGCCACTGTTATATCTACGATTTTGTCTGCCTGGCCAATCATCTCGGCTATTCCGGTAAGAATCTTTCGGTTGTTGATTTTGATGCATACCCTGACGTCAAATCTTGTGAAGACGGCATCAATGATTTGCATCAGTTCCACTTCGTTGAGCAGTGAGGTGCTACCCACCACGTCTGCGTCGCACTGATAGAACTCGCGGTAGCGTCCTTTCTGTGGACGGTCGGCACGCCATACAGGCTGAATCTGATAGCGTTTGAAAGGCAGTGTCAGTTCTTCGCGATGCTGAACCACATAGCGTGCGAATGGCACTGTGAGGTCGTAGCGCAAGCCTTTTTCACAGAATTTGCTTGCTAGTTTAGCTGCATCGCGTGAGAGTAGTTGCTCATCGGTAAGTCCACGGAAATAGTCGCCGGAATTTTGAATCTTGAACAGTAGCTTGTCGCCTTCTTCGCCATATTTGCCCATAAGTGTCGAAAGGTTTTCCATTGCAGGTGTTTCAATCTGCTGAAAACCATATAGAGCATATACTTCTTTTATTGTGTTGAATATATAATTGCGTTTTCCCATTTCAACAGGAGAGAAATCGCGAGTTCCTTTTGGTATTGATGGTTTCTGTGCCATAATCTATGTCTTTTATTCTGTTTTATTACATTGTTTACATATATGTTCTCCCATTTTGTTTGACATAAGGCATTGTTGTCTGCTGGTTATGATTTTTTCGTTATGATGTTCCCATGAGTCAAGAATAAGAAACTTGCCATTTGCACATGATAATTTGTTATTATAGCCAATCAAGTAGGGTAGGCCGAACATATTGTTTGGTTTTAGAACATTTGTCTTATCCGCTGAATTCCCGCCACAAGCGCATCTATGTCTTCTTTTGTGTTATAGAAAGCGAAAGAAGCTCTTACGGTTCCCGATATGCCAAGACGATGCATGAGAGGCTCTGCGCAATGATGTCCGGTTCGTACTGCTATGCCGAGACGGTCGAGCAAAGTGCCGAGGTCCAGATGGTGGATATTGCCTACATTGAATGATATGACGGCATCTCCCGGATTGTCTTCCGGATGTCCATAAATATGCATTTCTTCGATTGTCCTCAATTTCTGGAGTGCATATAATGTCAGTTCTTGTTCGTATGTTGCTATATTGTCCAATCCGATTTCGCAAATGTAATTCAGTGCTACCGAAAGAGCATGTGTGCCGACATAATCAGGAGTACCGGCTTCGAACTTATATGGCAATTCGTTGAAGGTGGTATGTTCAAAAGACACGTTCTTTATCATTTCTCCACCACCTTGATAAGGTGGCATGATATCCAGATGTTTTTCTTTCCCATATAGCACTCCCACTCCCGTAGGTCCATAGATCTTATGTCCGCTAAATGCGAAGAAATCACAGTCGAGAGCTTGCATGTCCACCTTGAAATGCGGTGTTGACTGTGCTCCGTCAACCAATACTTTCACCCCACGTTTATGAGCCATATCTATGATTTCCATGATTGGGTTGATGGTTCCCAACACGTTCGACACGTGGGTGACGCATACCAAGCGAATTCTGTCGCTATTTTCAAGTAGTGATGAATAGGCATCCAAGTCAATTTGTCCGTCGTCGGTGATAGGTATGACCTTTATCTTCAAGTTCTTGCGTTCTGCCAGAATCTGCCATGGCACGATATTGCTGTGATGCTCCATCTCACTTACAAGAATCTCGTCGCCTTCATTCAGGAATGCTTCTCCAAAACTGTATGCCAACAGATTGATGCTCTCTGTGGTTCCCCGTGTGAAGAGTATTTCGTTGGTGTTTTGTGCGTTGATAAACTTTCTTACATTCTCCCTTGCTTCTTCGTGCAGTACCGTTGCCTGCTGTGAAAGGAAATGAACACCTCGGTGTACGTTAGCATTCACGTTGTAATATTCGTCAACTATGGCTTCAACCACACAACGAGGTTTCTGTGTGGTAGCAGCATTGTCGAGATAAACCAACGGTTTGTTGTATATCTGGCGGCTTAATATAGGGAAATCGTTCTTTTTCAAATTAGGAATAAATGATTAGAAATAACTATTTACAAAGTCTGCAAGTTTCACATTTTTCCAGTTCGCCTCTGAAACGTTTTTCCACCTTCACTGTCAACTTGCTTCTTAATTGTTCGTTCTTTATTTGGTCGATTACTTGTCCCATGAAAGCATTTTTTAGCAATGTACGTGCTTCGTCTTCATTGATGCCTCTTTGACGCATATAGAAGAGTGCTTTTTCATCCATGACTCCCACTGTGGAGCCATGTGCACATTTCACATCATCTGCATATATTTCCAGCATTGGCTGTGTAAACATCCTTGCCGTTGGGCTGGCACACAGGTTTGCATTGGTTTCTTGTGATTCTGTTTTCTGAGCCTCTTTCTCCACCAGTATTTTTCCGGCGAATGCACCCACCGCATTGTCATCTAAGACGTATTTATACAATTCATTGCTTGTGCAGTAACCGGATTTATGGTCGATGAGGGTGTTGTTGTCGATATGTTGGCTTCCGGATGCCATGGCACATCCGTTGAGAGTAACTTCAGAATTCTTTTCAAGCAATTTTACGTCACACAAGTTACGCGTCAAGCCATTGAATAATGTTATGTTGTTGTGTTTCAAGGTGCAATCCTTTCCCAAGTTGATATATGTATTGGAAAATCGGTTCATTCCCACAACAGTGTCTTCTAAGTCATAGATGTCAAGACGAGAATTATCCTTGCAGATGATTTCCACAACTTGGCTTGTGAGCAATTGCTGGTTGTCTTTCGCCTTGTCGTTAATAATGACAGTGGCTTCAGCCCCTTCTCCCATCACTATAAGAATCCTTCTTATTTGCATTACAGGAACTGCTCCACCGATTAACCAGCTGATTTCTATTGGTTCTTCCGCCTTGATGCCTTTGCCTACATTCACTACGATACATTCGTGGGCAAGGGTAGTGTTGAATAAGGTCAGGGCATCGTTTGAATCGGCGATACTGTTATATAAACAAGCCGTTTCTTGCGCCGCATCCTTTAGGGTGGATATATAAGGCGACTTTTTGATATATTGGAATTGTGGTGTGAGCAATATGCCGTAATCAGGTTCAAAAGCCTTGTTCACATTGGTATATTTATAGCGTTCCACTTTCTGTGAAGGAAAACCAAGACGTTTGAAATTTTCAAATGCCTGTTCGCGGCATCTGTTCATGGCATCACAGCTTTTGCTACGTATCTGTTCTCCGGCTTTGGTGTACAGCTCAATATATTGTTGTTCGCTTTGCATGATTATTAAGTAAACAAGTAAACGAGTTTATTGTTGAGAAGTAAAAAAAGATTCTCGTCACTTTATTCTCTGTTCTAAAATTTCTTTATCCAATCGAATCCGTTGTCTTCAATTTTTTGTGCCAATTCAGGTCCTGCAGTCATTGCAATCTTACCATCAAGCAATACATGTACGAACTGAGGCTTTATGTAATCAAGCAATCTCTGATAGTGTGTAATGACCAGAGCCGATGTTTCTGGCTTGCGTATCTTGTTGAATCCTTCTGCCACGATTCTAAGTGCATCAACGTCAAGACCGGAGTCTGTTTCGTCGAGTATGCAGAAGGTTGGTTCTAACATTGCCATTTGAAATATTTCGTTTCTTTTTCTCTCTCCTCCGCTAAAACCTTCATTTACAGAACGGTTCACCAATTTATTGTCGATTTCGATCAATTTTCGTCGTTCACGCATCATTTTAAGGAAATCACTTGATTTCATTGGTTCCTTTCCTTCGGCAATCCTTTTTGAATTTACTGCCGCCTTAAGGAAATTAGCCATAGAAACTCCCGGAATTTCAATTGGCTGCTGAAATGACATGAATATGCCGGCATTGGCCCGTTCTTCCGGTTTCATTCCCAATATATCTTTGCCATTGAACATTATGCTGCCTTCGGTTACTTCGTATGTTGGGTCGCCCACAATAACTTTACTCAATGTGGATTTGCCAGCACCATTCGTACCCATTAACGCATGAATCTCACCATCCTTGATGGTAAGATCAATTCCTTTCAATATATCTCTGCCTTCTACTGTGGCATGTAAATTCTTTATTTCAAGCATTTTAAAAAGATTTCTCTTTGTGAAAAAATAGTCCTTTGGACCAACAAATAATAAAATTTATCCGATGGAGCCTTCAAGGGAAACGCTGAGCAGTTTTTGCGCTTCTACAGCAAATTCCATAGGCAATTTATTAAGAACCTCCTTAGCATATCCGTTGACAATGAGTCCAACGGCCTCTTCTGTGGATATTCCTCTTTGATTACAATAGAGCAATTGGTCTTCTGAAATTTTTGATGTTGTGGCTTCGTGTTCTACCGTGGCTGTGTTGTTGTTCACATCCATATATGGGAAGGTATGCGCGCCACATTTGCTACCAAGCAAAAGAGAGTCGCACGACGAATAGTTTCTGGCGTTGTCGGCGTTTTTGCCCACTTTCACTAGTCCCCTGTAGGAATTTTCGCTTTTGCCAGCAGATATTCCTTTTGATATTATGGTTGATTTTGTCCTTTTACCCAAATGAATCATCTTTGTTCCGGTGTCGGCTTGCTGGTGGTTGTTGGTAACAGCCACAGAATAGAATTCTGCTTGTGAGTCATCGCCTTGCAGTACGCAACTCGGGTATTTCCATGTTATGGCAGACCCTGTTTCCACCTGTGTCCACGACAATTTACTATTGTGACCTTTCATCAATCCGCGTTTTGTAACAAGGTTGAGCACGCCGCCTTTTCCTTGTTCGTCGCCAGGATACCAGTTTTGGACGGTTGAATATTTCACTTCTGCATTGTTCATCACCACTATTTCTACGATGGCGGCATGCAGTTGGTTCTCATCTCTCATGGGTGCTGTACATCCCTCAAGATATGACACGTAGCTATTGTCATCGCATACGATGAGTGTACGTTCAAACTGACCGGTATTTCTTGCATTGATCCTGAAATAGGTTGACAGTTCCATCGGACATCGTGTGTTAGGTGGGATATAAACGAATGAACCGTCAGAAAAAACGGCAGAATTAAGTGCGGCAAAATAGTTGTCACGATAAGGCACGACAGAGCCAATATATTTTTTGACCAGTTCGGGATGTTCACGTATTGCTTCACTGATAGAACAGAAAATAATGTTTTTCTCTGCTAGTTTTTCTTTGAATGTAGTCTTTACGGAAACGGAGTCCATAACTGCATCCACAGCGGTGCCACTCAATGCCATACGCTCTTCGAGGGGAATCCCCAGTTTGTCGAATGTTTTCATAAGTTCCGGGTCAATTTCCTTCGGAGCGTTTTTTTCATTCTTTTTAGTAGGGTCGGCATAGTAAGATATATCCTGATAGTCAATATTCGGAAGTGTGAGATGTCCCCAATTTGGTTTTTCCATTGTAAGCCAATGCTTATATGCTTTCAACCTGAATTCCAGCATCCATTTTGGCTCACCTTTTTTTGATGAGATAAGCTTAATGACATCTTCGTTAAGTCCTTTGTCTATGATTTCAGTGTGTACGTCGGTAGAGAAGCCGTATTTATACTTCTCTTCTGCTACCTGTCTTACAAATTCATTGGGCATATTTGAATATAGTTGACAATGATCGGGTCGTTTGTTATTTCAAAGGGAACTTATCACTAATTGCATGTCGTGGAGTTGCTCCTCTTGCTTCTTCTGTGGAATCTGTAACAATGATAATGTCTGGCACTATTTTCTGTGACTTTTGTTTGAGTATGTAATAGGTGTTTGGCCTTTGAGGAAGTTTGTCTGTATTGAGTCCACCATTACTCTTTATGAAATCATAAACATTGAATGCGACACTCAAAATAAACAGATAACTTACGAGTCCGATTACTGCGCCTGCAAGCCTATTGATGAAATTCAGTCGCACTATCTTGAAAGCCTTTGTAAGCAATGATGCCACCCAACCCAATACCAGTGGTAAGAGAATTACAATTCCCACAAAAGCAATGATGTCGGCAGTAGATTCTTGAGTTCCGGTAAAATCTGCCAGTATTTTGCCGAATTTCTCGTAGAGCATCACTGCTATGATGAGTCCTACGAAAATACCAACCATATTAGCTATCTGCTTAATAGCGCCTTGGTAGAATCCTACCAAGGCACCTAATATGGCTACTATAATAATCAGTAGTGTCATGTTTTTTAGTTGACGAGTAAATGTGTTGTTTGTGGTTTTCCGAGGCAGAGCCTCCAACACTCAATAAGATTATAGTTTATTATAAGTAAACGTGTTTTTGGTGAGTTAAACACCAGTTTACAGTTTCTGCTTAATCTCGATTTCAGCAAATGCTTCGAGCATATCTCCTTCCCTCAAGTCATTGTAGTTGACTATAGAGATACCGCAATCGAAGTTGAGTCCTACTTCCTTCACATCGTCTTTGAAACGTTTCAAGGCGTTTATGCTGCCAGTATGGATGACGATTCCGTCGCGTATGACGTGTATTTTATCGGAGCGATGGATTTTACCGTCGGTGACGATGGCGCCAGCTACAGTTCCCACTTTAGTGATTTTATAAACCTGCTTGACTTCTGCCGTACCGGAATATTCTTCCTTGATTTCAGGAGCCAACATACCTTCCATCGCACTCTTTATCTCTTCAATAGTATCGTAAATGATGGAGTAGAGTCGGATGTCCACACCTTCTTGCTCAGCCAGACGTCGTGCTGCTATTGACGGACGCACTTGGAATCCGATGATGATGGCATCTGACGCCTTGGCCAACGACACGTCGTTTTCTGAAATTTGTCCAACAGATTTATGAATCACGTTTACCTGGATTTTTTCCGTGGAAAGTTTGATGAGCGAGTCGCTCAATGCTTCTATGGAACCGTCCACGTCACCTTTCACAATGAGGTTGAGATCTTGAACACCGCCAATGGCGATGTCGTGTGCTATGTCTTCCAGCCCCTTTCGTCGTGTAGTCCTGATTCCTTGTTCACGTTTGAGTTGTTCACGCCTGTTTGCCAAGTCTCTGGCTTCTTGTTCAGACTCCATCACGTGGAAGGTGTCGCCTGCCGTTGGAGCTCCGTTCAATCCTAAGATCAAAGCCGGTTCGGCTGGCAGTGCTTTCTGTATTCTCTGTCCACGTTCGTTGAACATAGCCTTGATACGTCCCCAGTTGGTGCCGGCAAGAACGATATCACCCTGATGTAGAGTTCCGTTCTGTACAAGTACCGTTGCAATATATCCACGTCCCCTATCAAGCGAAGACTCTATGACGGATCCGGTTGCTTTTCTGTCTGGATTTGCCTTGAGGTCAAGCATTTCGGCTTCAAGCAGCACTTTTTCCATCAGTTCATCCACGTTGATACCTTTCTTGGCGGATATGTCCTGACTTTGATATTTGCCACCCCAATCTTCCACAAGATAGTTCATTGCTGCAAGTTGTTCCTTGATTTTCTCCGGATTTGCTCCTGGCTTGTCAATCTTATTTATGGCGAATACCATAGGCACATTCGCTGCCACTGCATGGCTTATGGCCTCTTTTGTCTGAGGCATGATGTCGTCGTCGGCGGCTATTATGATGATAGCGATGTCGGTTACTTTGGCGCCCCGTGCACGCATAGCAGTAAATGCTTCGTGACCAGGAGTGTCGAGGAACGTGATATGCTTGCCATTCTTCATTTTCACATTGTAGGCACCTATATGCTGGGTGATTCCTCCAGCCTCACCTGCAATTACGTTTGTGTTCCTGATATAGTCGAGCAGTGATGTCTTTCCGTGGTCAACGTGTCCCATGACAGTGATGATAGGTGCTCTAGGAACGAGGTCTTCAGCTTTGTCTTCTTCCTCTTCAATGGCATGCGACACATCTTCACTAACGTATGAGGTGCTATATCCGAATTCGTCGGCTACTAAATTGATGGTCTCAGCGTCGAGTCGCTGGTTGATCGACACCATGATACCAATTTGCATGCATGTAGCAATGACCTGTGTCACAGGCACATTCATCATGGTTGCCAATTCGTTGGCGGTCACATATTCTGTAAGTTTAAGTACTTTGCTTTCAGCATTTTCCTCTTCTTCCTGTTCTGCCATCTTGTTGTGTATGGCCTCTCGCTTGTCTTTACGGTATTTCACGCCCTTTTTCATCTGTTTGGTTGTCAGACGTGCAAGTGTTTCCTTTACCTGTTTTGCAATTTCTTCGTCGGTTAGTTCTGGAGTCTTGGCATTTTTTTTCTTTTTCTTGTTCTTCTTACCTACAGCTTGGTTTTGTTGCTGATTTTGTTGCTGGTTCTTGTTTGCCTTTCTAGGATCGGTGGTTTGTTGAGCTGCTTCAGCTTCAACATCTACGCGTTCCTTGCCAATTCGGTTGCGTTTCTTTTTCTTTCCGGCATTTTCTGCTTCTCTAGTCTGTTTTGCGTTTTGTTGTGCCTCTTTTCTCAGACGTTCCTTTTCTTCGCGTTCCTTACGTTTCTCAGCTTTGCTCTTTTTGTCGGGACGAGTTTTTGAATTGATGTTTGACAGGTCGATGAATCCAACTTGTTTTACTCCTGCTGTAGGAATCTCTGTCCTGAACACACCGGAGTCGTCAGTATTTTCTTTGCTTTCCTCTTTTTCCTTTTCTATTTCTTTTCCCTGTTTCTGTTCTGTTTCCTCTACATTTTCCTCCTTTACTTCATGTTCCGGTTGTTCTGGCTTGATTGTCTTTTGAGTTTCTTTTGTAA
>FLNY01004072.1_pt1 | contig 32871 bp, 24 predicted proteins | sample 1140381 | NCBI WGS metagenome assembly FLNY01 (sample SAMEA3878172, study PRJEB12797) | bioreactor metagenome | biome: Moose rumen | place: Sweden | collected 2011-10 | reverse complement strand
TGGGCGAACTGTCGTTCACAATAGATGATTAATAAGGAAAGGATGTTTATATGAAGACGAACAGGATTATGGATGAGATTCGCAGTAGCATCTCACCAGAGATGAAGCTGCAGATGGAACTGTCGGTGGCAATAGCAAACCGCATCTACGAGATACTCGAAGCAAAGGGCATGTCGCAGAAAGATTTTGCGCATCTGATGGGCAAGACGGAGACGGAGGTGAGCCGCTGGCTGTCCGGCACACACAACCTGACGATGTCAACAATCTGCAAGATTTCTGCTGCACTTGGTGAGGATGTCATTAGGGTGGCTGATTATGCTTATGCAGCCGAGCCAGCCTATGATTTTGAACCGATGGTTGCGGCAGAGCCTGCATACTGACACTGCATAGTCCAAACACACAAATCCTTCTGCTGATGCCTCTGCCTTGGAATCCAAATCAACGGTCGCTGGCCGAAGGGAACAGCAAATCGACCTCCTTGTCTATCCGCTCGGCTTTGCCGCTTTCACAAAGCGAAGCGACTGAAAGAACTCTACGGCCTGACCTACGATGAAGTGCTGATAATAGACCCGGAGACCCCAATAACGAGGGAAGAGTACGAGAAAGAAGGGAAATGAAGTGTGCAAGAATTTTTCGAAATAGCAAGCAAAACGGAAATAATAATTGAATAGCCTAATGAAAGACTCTGTCAGTACCCATCATATTGTCGAAGCAGGAACAAAGCGTATCGACGCTCTTGCTTTCAGGAAGTGCAGGAGGCTTTCGTGTGTGACCTTGCCCGATGGCTTATCGACTATTGGCGTTGCTGCCTTTTGCAATTCCGGTCTGGTGACTATCCAATTCTTAGGAATCCCAAAGGTGATAGAAACGGAAAAAGGACTGAATTCGATACTTGGTTGTCGTCACAGGCTGCTTAACCCCTTGGATTCCTAGGGGTTACAGCGTGGCGATAACATGCCGATGTGGCGACAACTTATAAGGGAAATCCGAAAGTAACCTCCTAACCGTCTGAAAATCAATATTTACCGTTTTTAGGATTTGTCCTGACAGGTACATTCCTTCGGAACGTATTCTGAAATCACCTATCTTTGTAGCCGGAAACATATTATTCATTTACAAAACTACTGAGATATGGAAAAATTCGATTTCAACAAGGTGCCTCATTGGTATGCTGTCTGCAACAACGACAACTGTCCGATGAAGGAGACATGCCTGCGCTATTTGTCAGGCAGTCATCTACCAGGGGGAATTGGCACACACATCTGCGTGATGCCAAGTCAACTGAAGGAAAGCCAATGCCGCTACCTGGATGTCATCCGAACAGAGACGCAGGCCTATGGCTTCTTGAGGCTCTATGACATGGTGCTGAAAAGAGACTATACCCAGATGCGTAAGAACCTGACCCTCTTTTTCGGGGGAAAGACCCAGTACTATCAGCGTCTTTACGGGAAATGCCACATTACCCCGGAGCAACAGACATGGCTGCGCGACTGGCTGCGCAAGTGGGGATACGACTGGGAGTTCCCCTTTGATCGCATGGAAGAGGCCTATGTCTTCAGTCAGGAGCCAGGTCAGTCCAGTTTAAAGGTCTGAGTCCACTGGTATAAAGCCTTTAAACCACTGGTATATGCCCTTAAAACCACTGGTGCAAAAACTTTAAACATCATCAAAACATTCACTATGAGATTAACACTGATCAGAGAAGACAAGAAAGGCACCCTTTGTGTGACCACCAAGCGGGCAGAACAGTTTTTCAACCATCCCTGCTCCTGTCGAACGACTCCAGCCCACGAAGTCTATCCCGGCGTGGAGATGCGGAAGGCAGCCGACGGAAGTCTCCGCATCCGGAGGCAGAACGGCATCGTGGTATTGACCGTCGGCGACCTGCCCGGACAGGAAGAGCGTGAGGCCGTCAGGCAGACCACCATGACCCTGCCCACCACGCTGGCCGCCCTCGACGGGGCCGACGGACAGAGCGTGAAGATACTGGTGCGCTACACGGCGACCGACTGCCGGCTGCCCGACGACGAGGCAACAGCCGACCTGCTCGCCGCCTCGGCCTACGAACAGGCCGTCGTGACCTACAGCCGCGTCATCGACCGAAACATCATCCGTGAGGCACCGTCGGCCAGGATGCACTTCACCAGACCAGCCGAGATGCACGCCCTCTACAATGGCGAGGCAGAACCCCTGAACATGGGCCGATACGGCACGGAAACCATGCTGCTCATCGAACAACTCACCGCGCGCTGCGCGTTCCGCTTCAATACGGTCATGGGATACACCGAGTACAGACTTCGGAAGGAGGGCTGCCACTGGCAACCCGTCGATGACCGCGTCGTCAACGGACTGACGATGGCGGCACGCCTCTCGGGCCTGGATGCCTGGGACAAGGATGTCAGGCGCTATGTACAGTCGAGCATGGTGCCTGCCTACAACCCCATCCTCGACTTTCTGGAGAAGGCGGAGAAGAGTTGGGACGGTACGACCGACCACATCGGCCGTCTGGCCCGTACCGTGCCCTGCGACGTGCCGCAGTGGGAGGGATGGTTCCGCAAGTGGCTGCTTTACATGGTGGCGCAGTGGCTCGGCAAGACGCGCCGCTACGGCAACTCCGTCGCCCCACTGCTCATCTCCGAGCAGGGTAATAACAAATCGACCTTCTGCCGACAACTGCTGCCTGACTATCTCGGATGGGGTTACAACGACAACCTGCTCATCTCAGAGAAGAAGGCCACGCTGCAGGCCATGAGCCAGTTCCTGCTCATCAACCTCGACGAGTTCAACCAGATCTCCCCGCAGATACAGGAGGGGTTCCTGAAGAACGTGATCCAGTTGGCCCGGGTGAAGATCAAGCGGCCTTATGGCAAGCATGTGGAGGACTTCCCCCGACTGGCCTCCTTCATCGCCACGACCAACGAACAGTCAGTGCTGGCCGACCCCAGCGGTAACCGCCGCTTCATCGGTATCGAACTGACTGGCGCCATCGATGTCTCACAGCCCATTGACTATGAAGGGCTCTACGGACAGGCCGTCACGCTTATCAACCGGGGGGAGCAATACTGGTTCGACGATCAGGAAGTGCGGGAGATCATGGCCCATAACCGGCAGTTCCAAGTGAAGTCGCCCGCCGAACAATGGTTCAACGAGTGCTTCGACATCGCGGCCGACGAGAGCGAAGGCCAGTGGCTGACCTGTGCGGCCATCTTCACCCGTCTGAAGCGCTGTGCCGGCTACGGCTTCAAGGGCAACCTCAACCATTTCGGGCGCGTGCTCAACAACCTGCCCGGTCTCAAGCAACGGCGCTCCAACATCGGCAAACTCTACCTCGTGCGCGCCAGATAGTCCTGTCCTGTCGTCACTCCTATACATTGTCGTCACGCTGCAACCTGCTGATTTTCATACAGGTAGGTCCGGCGTGACGACAAATGGCATATCTATTTAAGATTGTTAAGCAGGTGCAAAATATTGTTGAAAACAAACGCATTTCGGAAAAAAGTTGGAGTTTCCATGAGAAATTAAAGAATTTTGAGTACCTTTGCACCCATAATTCGTATTTTTAGTTTATAGTTTAGAGTTTAAAGTTTATAGATATGGCACAGGAAGATGTATTTAAGAAAATCGTGAGCCACTGTAAGGAGTACGGTTTCGTGTTCCCCAGCAGTGAGATCTACGACGGTTTAGGCGCCGTGTATGACTACGGTCAGAACGGCGTGGAGTTGAAGAATAATATCAAGCAATACTGGTGGAAGGCCATGACGATGCTGCACGAGAATATCGTGGGTATCGACTCGGCCATCTTCATGCACCCGACGATATGGAAGGCCTCTGGACACGTGGATGCCTTCAACGATCCCCTGATCGATAACCGCGACTCGAAGAAGCGCTATCGCGCCGACGTGCTGATTGAGGATCAGATTGCCAAGTACGACGAGAAGATCAATAAGGAGGTGGAGAAGGCCCGCAAGCGTTTCGGCGACTCCTTCGACGAGGCCAAGTACTTAGAGACTTCGGAGCGCGTGAAGGAGACCAAGGAGAAGCGCGACGCCCTCCATGCCCGCTATGCCGCTGCCATGCAGGGCCCGGACCTCGACGAACTGAAGCAGATCATCCTCGACGAGGAGATTGTCTGCCCCATCAGCGGCACGAGGAACTGGACCGACGTGCGCCAGTTCAACCTGATGTTCTCTACCGAGATGGGTGCCTCGGCCGATGCCTCGATGAAGATCTACCTGCGCCCCGAGACGGCTCAGGGTATCTTCGTGAACTACCTGAACGTGCAGAAGACCGGCCGCATGAAGATCCCCTTCGGTATCGCCCAGATCGGTAAGGCATTCCGTAACGAGATCGTGGCCCGTCAGTTCATCTTCCGCATGAGGGAGTTCGAGCAGATGGAGATGCAGTTCTTCGTACAGCCCGGCACGGAACTGGAGTGGTTCCCGAAGTGGAAGGAGACGCGCATGAAGTGGCACCAGGCCCTGGGCTTCGGCGCTGAGAACTACCGTTTCCACGACCACGACAAACTGGCCCACTATGCCAATGCCGCTACCGATATCGAGTTCAAGATGCCGTTCGGCTTCAAGGAGGTGGAGGGTATCCACAGCCGCACGAACTTCGACCTGTCGCAGCACGAGAAGTACAGTGGAAAGTCGATCAAGTACTTCGATCCCGCCACGAACGAGAGTTACACGCCGTATGTGATCGAGACCTCGATCGGTGTCGATCGTATGTTCCTGAGCATTATGTGCCACGCCTACGAAGAGGAGAAACTGGAGAACGGTGAGACCCGCACGGTCCTGAAGTTGCCCGCAGCCCTGGCTCCCGTGAAGTGCGCCGTAATGCCTCTGGTGAAGAAGGACGGTCTGCCTGAGAAGGCCCGTGAGATTATCGACAGTCTGAAGTTCCACTTCAACTGCCAATACGACGAAAAGGACTCCATCGGCAAGCGCTATCGTCGTCAGGATGCCATCGGTACGCCGTACTGCGTCACCGTGGATCACGACACGCTCAACGACGGTTGCGTCACCCTGCGCTTCCGCGACACGATGGAGCAGGAGCGCGTGAAGATCAGCGATCTGAACGCCATCATCGAGGATAAGGTGAGCATCGCCTCATTGCTGAAGAAACTGCAGTGATGTAAAGGTGAAAAGGTGAGAAGGTGAAAAGGTGAAAAAATGATTAGTGGAATAAAGGACTGGAAGAGAAGATGGGGTGTCGTGGTGATGGGTGTTTCACTTTTTCACCTTCTCACCTTCTCACTTATGTCTTGTAGCGAAGAGAGCGACGAGGAAGATGAGTTCGACAACTGGCAGGCACGCAACGAGGCCGTGATCGACCAGTGGGCGGCTAACAGTTCGCTGCGGAAGATCAAGTGCTTCACGAAGGATCAGACGACGACGGGCACGAACAGTGAATACGTCTATGTCGAGGTCTTGGAAGAGGGTAGTGGCACGGAGTCGCCGCTCTTTACCGATTCGGTATGGGTGGCCTATCGTGCACATCTGATCCCAACCACGTCGTACCCGGAGGGCTATGTCGTCGATCAGTCTTATACTGACGACTTCAGTTGGGAGACGGCCGACGTTACCAAGGGCGCCAGTTGGATTGAGGGCTTTGCCACGGCCCTGATGAATATGCATGTAGGCGACCGTTGGCGCGTCTATGTGCCTTATCCGTTGGCCTACGGCTCCGCTTCTGCTACAGGGCGGCCCGCCTACAGTAACATGGTCTTTGAGATGGCACTCTTCGACTTCTGGCATCCGGGCGAGACAAGGCCGTCGTTCAAGGCCCGTGCCGAGGAATAAGATTGAAAGAAAGGAGGAAATATGGCAAAGTACGCAGACTATATCAGGCGTATCGAGATCGACTCGCTGTGGAGCGGGAAGAAGCACGTCGTTTGGGAACTGAGCCGGCAGGTGAACATCCTGAGCGGTATCAACGGCGTGGGTAAGAGTACCATCCTGAACAAGGTGGTGAAGAGCGTGAACACCAACGGCGACGTGATCAACCATCTGCTGAAGGGTGTCCACATCGATCTGGAGCCCGCCGACGCCACGCATATCCGTTTCGACATCATCCGCTCGCTCGACTCCCCGCTGCTCGACAACGAGACCATCAACATGGTGGATACCCGCATCCGCTCGGCCCTCGACTTCCAACTCTACCACCTGCAGCGCAAGTACCTCGATTATCAGGTGAACATCGGCAACCGCATCATCGCCGAACTGCAGACGGGCAATACCGATGCGGCGCAGCACCTTTCCGAGAAGAAGAAGCGCTTTCAGGACATCGTCGATGAACTCTTCGCCGAGACTGGCAAGAAGATCGTGCGCACGGAGAACGAGATACGCTTCTCGCAGATCGGCGAGACGCTGGTGCCCTACCAGTTGTCGAGCGGTGAGAAGCAGATCCTGGCTATCCTGCTGACGGTGCTCGTGGAGGATAACCTGCCTTATGTGCTCTTCATGGACGAGCCGGAGGTGAGCCTGCATATCGAGTGGCAGAAACGGCTCATCGACCTCTGTATCGAACTGAACCCGAATGTACAGATTATCCTGACGACCCATTCGCCCGCCGTGGTGATGAACGGCTGGGTGGATAGCGTAACGGAGGTGAGCGATATAACTGTTTAGTTGACAGTTGACAGTTATGGGGCGGCGGTTGAAGGATAATCTTAACTCACGTTATTTTGAGGCGGCGAACGCGCTGACGTCGAAGAAGGCGCGCCATAGGATCGTGGCCTATGTCGAGAGTTATGATGATATCTACTTCTGGCGCACGGTGCTCTCGGAGTTCGAGGACGACAAGCGCTACTTCGAGGTGATGCTGCCCTCGAAGATCAATCTCACGCGTGGCAAGAAATCGGTGCTGATGAACTTCCTTGAGGGGGAGCCGCTCGGCAGGGATATGATCGCCTGCGTGGATGCCGACTACGACTACCTGATCCAGGGGCAGACCGTTCAGTCGCGACGCGTGCTGGAGAGCCCGTATGTGTTCCATACCTATGTCTATGCCATCGAGAACTTCCAGTGCTACGCCCCGTCGCTGCACAATGTCTGTGTCTCCGTGACGCTCAACGACCACCGCATCTTCGACTTCCGCGAGTATTTCCGTCTGTTCAGCGAGGCCATCTTCCCGCTCTTCGTGTGGTCGATCATGGTCTATCGCAACGGCAACTATCCGAAGTTCACCATCTCCGACTTCAACCGCGTGGCCGATCCCGGCGGCTTCAACGTGCAGGATCCGGAGCCCTCGCTGGCGAAGGTCAAGCGGAAGGTGCATACGAAGATCAGCGAACTGCAGCGCCTCTTCCCCGATGGCAAGGAGGAGTATCTGAAGACCAAGGACGATATCAAGGCACTGGGCGTCACCCCGCAGACCACCTATCTCTATATACAGGGGCATCATCTGTTCGACACCGTTGTGTCGCCCATCATGTCGAAGGTCTGCAACCTGCTCCGCCAGGAGCGGCAGAACGAGATCTACCACGCCTCGGCCCACAAGACGCAGAAGCGCAACGAAATGTCCTGCTACGAAAACTCGTTGCAGGACATCAAGGTGATGCTCAAAAAGAACAGCGGGTATATGGTCTCAGAGCAGTTCCAGCGCCTCCAGAGCGACGTACGCCGCTACTTGGAAGGGTAGGCTTGTCAACTGTCAACTATCAACTAAACAAAAGTCTCTAAGAACTTGACGGTGCCCTCGACCTTTACTTCCCCGGTCGTGGCAGGCAGTAGCACGGTGTCGCCCATTTGGAACGGCATTTCCTCACCGTTGCAGGTCAACTTCCCCTCACCCTTCACGCCGATCAGGATCACGAACGAGTCGAGGTCGGAGTAGTCGAGCGTCATCGGTTCCGTAAGGTCATAGACAGCCGTTGTGAAATAGGGGCACTCCACGACCTGCACGCCCTCGTTCAGTTTGGGCTCATAGCCCGCACGGTAGTTAGGCAACACGGTGTAGTTGATGCTCTCGGCTGCCTCCTTGGTATGCAGTTCGCGGTAGTTGCCGTCCTTGTCCTTGCGCTTGAAGTCGTAGATACGGTAGGTGACGTCGGATGTCTGCTGGATCTCCGCCACGAAACAGCCGGCGCCGATGGCGTGGATGCGGCCTGCGGGGATGAAGAACACGTCGCCCTCATGTACCTCGTAGCGGGCCAGGGCATCGGTGATGGTGTCGTCGTCCACCATTTCCTTGTATTGCCCGGGGGTGATCTTCTGCTTCAGACCGTTGTAGAGTTGGGCGCCGGGAGTAGGCTCCAAGGCGTACCACATCTCCGTCTTACCGCGCGACTTACCCTGACGGTGGGCGATCTCGTCGGTCGGGTGCACCTGGATGCTGAGGTCCTGGCGGGCGTCGATGAACTTGATGAGCAGGGGGAACTCGTCGCCGAAGCGCTCATAGTTAGCCTGGCCGACGAGCCGTTCCTTTTGTTCGCGCACCAGTTCGTTGAGGCTCTTGCCCTTGTCCGGGCCGTTGGCCACGATGGTCTCGTTATCCTTCACGCCGGAGATCTCCCAACTCTCACCGACACGCTCCATCCGGATGTCCAGATGCTTGAATGGGATGATCTTGTCGCCTCCCCAGAGTGTCTGTTTCAGTAATGGTTCAAATTTGTACATCGTTATATAATGTTAGTTCTCTTTCCAGAAACTGCGGGTGAAGAGCACGAGCACGGTCATGATCTCCAGACGTCCCATGAGCATCAGCAGACAGAGGATCCACTTGATGTATTCGGGCAGCATCGACCACGAGATCACCGCGCCCACCTGGTTGCTCAGCGACGGTCCCACATTGCTCACGCAACTCAGGGCGATCGTCATGGCATTGGCACTGTCGATGCCCGCCACCGACATGATGGCCGCCGTCACCACCAGCATGATGATGGTCAGCGTAAAGAAGGCGAAGATGGAGACGAGACGGCTGCGGGGCACGTTCTGACCGTTGATCTTCACCGGCAACACGGCGTTGGGGTGCAGGATCTGACGGAAGTCGTTACGGATGACCTGCAGCAGCATCATACCGCGGATGCACTTGAAACCGCCACTGGTGCTGCCCGCACAGGCTCCCAGATACATGACACCGCCCAGGATGATCCACGTGATATGGGGCCAGAGGCCCACCTCGTCGTTGAACATGCCTGTCGTGGTGATGAACGACACCACCTGGAACAGGGCATTGCGGAAGGACTGCTCCAGACTGTAGTCGAGTCGTGTGAACAGCAGGTACATGATCCAGAGCGTTGCGCCGACGACGACACTGATATAGAGTTTGAACTCAGAGTTGCGGAAGAGGGCACCGAGTCTCGCCTTGAAGATACATATATATAATAAGGTGAAGTTGATGCCTGATAGGAACTGGAAGATGATACAGATATAGTCGATGGTGGGCGAGTTGAAGAACATCGTACTGTCGTTATGGATGGCGAAGCCGCCCGTGGCCGTGGTTGTCATGGCGTAGTTCGTGGCTTCATACCAGTCCATGCCAGCCAACCAGAAGGAGACGCCGCAGCCGATGGTCAGGATGAGATAGATGCTCCAGATCCACTTGGCTGTCGTGGTCAGGCGGGGGTGCATCTTGGCCTTGATGGGGCCGGTGGCCTCGGCCGCGAACACTTTCACGCTACCACTGACGAGCGAGGGGAGGATGGCGATGGTGAAGAACAGGATTCCCAGACCACCGATCCACTGCATCAGCGAACGCCAGAACAGGATGCCGTGGGGCAGGCACTCCACGTCGTCGAGGATGGTGGCACCCGTGGTGGTGAATCCCGAGATGGTCTCGAAGTAGGCGTCCGTCAGACTGGGGATGCTCCCGTGGATCAGGAAGGGGAACATGCCGAAGAGTGAGAAGATGAGCCAGACGGATGTGACCAGGAGGTAGGCATCGCGACGGCTCAGGGAGTTCTCGGCATTCCTGCCGAAGAAGAGAAAGAGGAATCCGCATCCGAAAGTGACCAGCAGCGACATCAGGAACGCGATCTGGTCGTCCTCATGAAAGTAGAACGACATGACTGCGCACCAGGCCATGAAGAATGCCTCGATGAACAGCAGCGACCCGATGATCTTGCTGATGATACGGAAATTTACCATATCGTGTTCTTTTTGAAGTACTTCTCGATATTGTTCAGTTTCTGCTCATGGCAGAACACCATGACGGAGTCGCCGGCCTGTATCTGCGAGTTACCGTTGACGAGCATGCCGACGCCGTTGCGCACCAGTCCGCCGATAGTCGCACCGAACGGCAGACCGAGATCCTTCACGGGTCTCTTCGTCACCTTGGAGCCTTCGGCGGCGGTAAACTCTGCCACCTCGGCATCCACGAGCATCAGCGAGCGCAGGTTCTCCACGTCGGCATCGAGCATCATCTGGAAGATATGGCTGGCGGCGATGGTCTTCTTATTGATGATCGTTCCGATGTCGAGGCTCTCGGCCATCGACACGTAGTCGAGGTTCTCCACCATGGCAATGGTCTTCCTCACACCGAGTTTCTTGGCCGTCAGACAGGCCAGGATGTTCGTCTCGGCATTGCCCGTGAGGGCCACGAAGGCCTGCGTGTTCTTGATACCCTCCTCCTCGAGCAGACCCAGGTCGCGCCCGTCACCGTGGATCACCATGGCCTCCTCCTTCTCCAGCAGTTCGTTCAGCCGCTCACAGCGCAGGGCATCCTTCTCGATGATCTTCACGTCCATGTAGTTGGGAATGGTCATCGCAGCCCTTACGGCCGTCTTGCCGCCGCCCATGATGATCACGTTCTTCACGTCGGTATAGTGCTCCTTGCCGACGATCTTGCGGATATAGGGGATATACTCCTTGGTGGTCATGAAATAGACGAGGTCGTTCACGTGCAACTCGTCCATGCCACCGGGGATAAGGGTGTCGCCATGACGCTTGATGGCCACGACATGATAGGGGTCGTCGGGACCGCAGAGGTCGCGCAGCGGCTGGTTCAGGATCTCCGCCGCCTCCCGCAACTTGATGCCGAGCAGGATGAGTGCGCCGTCGTGCACATCCCACCGCTGACGCACCCACGACAGTTTCAGGCCGTTGGTGATGTCGGTGGCAGCCAGCACTTCGGGGTAGATCAGTGAATCGACGCCGAGGTTCTTGAAAAAGGGCTGCAGTTCGGGGGAGAGGTATTCGTAGTTGTCGATACGGGCCACGGTCTTCTTGGCACCGAGGGCGTGGGCGAGGATGCAGGCATTCAGGTTGGTGCTCTCCTCGGGCGTCACCCCGACGAAGAGGTCGGCATGGGGTGCTCCGGCATCCTTCAGGGCCTGGATGCTGGTGGGCGAGGCCTGATAGGTCATTACGTCATACTCGCTGAGTCCGCTCAGCCGCTCCTCGTCGGCATCGATCAGCACACAGTCCTGATGCTCGCGCGACAGCAGTTTCGACAGATGAGTACCTACGGCACCTGCACCGGCAATCACGATCTTCATATCTCCTGGATGGCTTTGATGATGCCCTTCGTTCCTATGCCGACGATGTCTTGCAGTTCTGCCACGGTGCCATGCTCGACGAACGTGTCGGGCAGACCCAGGCGCACCACCTTGGGCTGGTAGCCGTGGTCGTTCATCCACTCCAGCACCGCCGAGCCAAGGCCGCCTTTCTTCGCGCCGTTCTCGACGGTGATGATGCGCTTGAACTTCCGGCCGACCTCCCCGAGGATGTCCTCGTCGATGGGCTTCAGGAAGCGCATGTCGTAATGGGCCACGCTGAGATCCTTGATAGCCGCGATGGCCTCGGTCACGTTATTGCCGATCGGACCGATGGAGAGCACGGCCACATCGTCGCCGTCGTGCAGTCGCCGGCCTGTGCCTACAGGCACCTCCTCAAGCGGACAGCGCCAGTCCTGCAGCACACCACCGCCACGCGGATAGCGGATCACGAACGGTCCTTTGCCGGGCAGTTGGGCCGTAAACATCAGGCGTCGCAGTTCGTGCTCATCCATCGGCGACGAGATCGTCAGGTTCGGGATGGGGCGCAGGGCCGCCAGGTCGAAGGCCCCGTGGTGCGTCGCTCCGTCCTCGCCGACCAGTCCGGCACGGTCGAAGCAGAACACGACATGCAGGTTCAGCAGGGCCACGTCGTGGATGATATTGTCGAAGGCCCGTTGGGCGAAGGCACTGTAGATATTGCAGAACGGCAGCAGACCGTCCTTGGCCATACCGCCTGAGAAGGTGACGGCGTGCCCCTCGGCGATACCCACGTCGAAGGTGCGCTCGGGCATCTCCTTCATCATGATGTTCATGGAACAGCCGGAGGGCATGGCCGGTGTCACACCGACGATCTTCGGGTTCTGCTTGGCGAGTTCCAACAGGGTATGGCCAAACACGTCCTGGTATTTCTGGGGCTTGTTGGGATCCTTATCGACGATGCGCTCACCCGTCTCGGGGTCGAACTTACCGGGCGCATGCCAGATGGTCACGTCCTTCTCCGCAGGGGCATAGCCATGGCCCTTCTGCGTGTGCAGATGCAGCAGTTTCGGCCCCTTCATGTCCTTGATCTGCCGGAGGATGCGCACCAGTTCCTTCACGTTATGCCCGTCGAAGGGACCGAAGTAGCGGATGTTCATACCCTCGAAGACGTTCTGCTGATGGGAGATGGCGCTCTTCACGGCGTTGGTCAGACGGATGATGCCCTTGCGACGGTCGTCGCTGAGCATGCCCTTGCTGTGCAGCCAGCGCGAGGCCTTGAAGCGCAGGGCGTTGTAGGTCTCGTTGGTGCTCAGGTTCAGCAGGTATTGCTTCATGCCGCCCACGCTGCGGTCGATCGACATGTTGTTGTCGTTGAGGATGATCAGCAGGTCGTTGGGCGACGACGATACGTTGTTCAGACCCTCGAAGGCCAGTCCGCCACTCATGGCACCGTCGCCGATGACGGCCACCACATGGCGCTCGGGCTTCCCTTCCAACTGGGCGGCCACGGCCATGCCGAGGGCTGCCGAGATGGAGTTCGAGGCATGCCCGCAGGCAAAGGTGTCGTACTCGCTCTCCGTAGGGGAGGGGAAGGGCTTGATGCCGCCGAGTTTGCGGTTCGTGCAGAACTGCTCGCGGCGCCCTGTCAGGATCTTGTGGCCGTAGGCCTGATGACCTACGTCCCACACAATTCGGTCTTCCGGGGTATTATAGACATAATGGAGCGCTACGGTGATTTCCGCCACGCCGAGGCTAGAAGCCAGATGTCCGGGATTCACGGCTACCTCTTGCACGATGTCCTGACGCAATTCGTCACATAGTTGGGGCAAATCCTCTACTTTCAGTCGTCTCAGGTCTTCTGGATTCTTAATCCCGTTCAGTAGTGATAATTCTTTTTTGTCCACTTTACTTTATTTATGTGTGCAAAGATACTTCAAAAATGGTAAAATACAAAGATTTTATGCAAAAAACTTCTTTTTTTGTTGTGGGTGTCAGATTATTTGTGTAAATTTGCAACGTGGAAGTTATGCGTTGCACCTTCCGTGTACTAATTAATGAGATTAAGGTTATTCAGCATCGTGGCGATGCTCCTCAGTTGTGTGATGGCTGGGGCGCAGACTGAAGAGGACTTTCAGCAGGTCTTTTTCCGTGTAGGTAGTGCGTCGCTGAAGGCCGAATCCATTCCCCAGTCTTTGGTCGATTCCGCCCAGGCGGTCTGTTCGCGTGGCGAGAAATTCACGGTGCTGGGCGTTGCGTCTCCGGAAGGCCGTTATAAGTCGAATGTCCGTCTGGCTACCCGCCGTGCCCGGGCTATCGTGCGCCAACTGTCGAAGCGTGCGGGTCTTGCCGACTCCATGTTCCGGATCAAGACGAAGGTGGCCGACATGGAGATGCTGCGGCAACTGGCAGCACAGGACGGCGACCTTCCCGAGAAGGACTCTGTGATGGCGATCTTATCCGCCGGCCGGCCGTCGGGGGCCACACTCGCCCGATTGAAGCAGGTGGGTGGTGGCATACCTTATTTATATATAAAGGAGCGCCTCTTCCCTTACTTGCGCGCGTCCGTCGCCTCCGACCGGGATCTGGATACCTATCGCCCGAATCTGGCAGGAATGTTCCAGCCGCAGATTGTCAAACACGACTATCAGGCAGATACACATAAGGCGCAAAAGAATGTAGCCGACAATCCATCCAAGCCCGACGAAGCATCCCATGCCGTGACAGAACCCGACCCGTCACGGCATTCGTCGTCTCAAGGGGATGACGAATCGGATGACGAGTCACCCGACGAAGAGGCTCCGGTGCCTGAGGTGATGGATCAGAAACCTGCCGATACCGGCACGAGCCTGCTCCCATTCTGGTTGGTGGTCTTTGGTGTGATGATCGTCATGCTCTTATTGGCATTCTTTGTGAAGATGAGATCGACCCGTCGTCTGGAGGAGGCCTTGGCGGAAGCCCAGGGTGAACTGATGGACAAAGACGAGCAACTGAAGCAGAAGGACGAGCAACTGAAGCAGAAGGACGAGCAGTTGGCACAGGCAAACAGTGAGTTGGCTGCACTGAAAAATAATCTTGACAAAATCAAGGAAGAAAAGACGGGTCTTTACAATGACGGTGAGGCACTCTATAATCATCTGATGATCGGTGGGGTCACCTACGAATGGACGAATGAGCAGATCCGTACGCTGATTGAATACTACAAACTGCAGAACTATCCACTCATCCATAGTCTGGAGACGGAATACGATAATCTCCCATTGAACCACATTCTCTTTGAGATCCTTGTCAACATGGGAAAGAGTGATCAGGAAATACAGCGGATGATGAACATCAGCCAGACGACGATTCGTTCCTACCGCTTTAGGATTAAGAATAAAAAGATCTGATGAGACAGATGGAAACACGCAGAGCGCGTTGCGCTTTCTGTTTGTGTAAGTGATTAGAAACTAGATAATTACAATTAAGAATATTGATAACTGCAACGTTTTGATGAAACGAATTTCTTTTCTTGCATTGCTGCTGACGTTCGTCCTGACGGCTTCCGCTCAGGTGAACAGGGCAAATGTAGAATTCTTCTTTGGTCAGAATCAGGACCAGGTTGAGGCTGGCATTGGCGACAATGCTTCCCAGTTAGTGGTGTTGGACTCCATTGCCAGGGACTTTAATAAGGTAAGCATTGAAAACCGCTATGTTGTGATTCACAGTTACACCTCGCCGGATGGTAGTGCTGAGGCCAACCAGACCGTAGCCTCCAAGCGTGCTGCTGCTGTGGAAAAACTTTTTGACAGTAAGTTGGCGACGGATGCCCACGTCATCTATATTCCTCATTATTTTGAATGGGGTGATATCAAAGCCCTGGTCAAGGGTGATGCGATGGTCCCGAATCAGCAGGAAGTGCTGTCGCTGATCGAAACTGAGGAGAGGCAGATATCCTTGTCCAATGCCGTGGCTTCTGAGCAGTTGATCCAGAGGATCAAGGCCATCGACAATGGTTCCACCTATTATTATATAGCCAACAATCTTTTCCCAAAACTGCACCGTGTCACCTTGGAGGTGCGCTATGTCAATGGCGTCGGTTATCCCGAGGCCGTACAGAAGCCTCATGTCGAAGTGTCTGATGCCATTAGTGTGGAGAAGCCCCAGGTCGAGGAACCTCAGGTTGTCGTTCCCGAAGTTCCGGTCATAGAACCTGAAGTTCCGGTCATAGAACCTGAAGTTCCGGTGACTGTACCTGAAGTTCCGGAGACTGTACCCGAAGTTCCGGAGACTGTACCTGAAGTTCCGGAGACTGTACCTGAAGTATCGGTGACTGTACCTGAAGTACCGGTCGTCGAGGCGCCTGTAACTGTGGTAGAAGACTCGGCAGCCGTTCAGCCTCAGCCGGTAGAACAGGAACCCGTGCCTGTCCAGGTTCCTGATACGATCCAAATGGAAAAGCCAGTTGAGCAAGTTGTTGCAGACACGTTGCACCAGGATACGCTGGGAATCAAGCAGTTAGAAGAAATTGAAACACAAGTGCAACGCTCTGATTCGACCCGTTCTTTCTGGTCGGAATTTGCAAGTAGAACTGCATTAAAGACAAATCTTCTATATGATATTGCACTGGTTCCTAATGTGGCCGTTGAGTATGCCGTATCCGACAAGTTTTCTGTCAGTCTCGACTGGATGTATGCCTGGTGGTCGCGCGATGCGAAGCACGATTACTGGCGCGTCTATGGTGGCGACGTGGAACTGCGTTACTGGTTGGGCAGTAAAGACGGCCAGAGGTTTACCGGTCACCACGTGGGTGCTTATGGGGGCATGCTAACGTATGATGTCGAGTGGGGCGGTACAGGCTATATGGGTGAGAAGTGGAGTTATCTCTTCGGCTTGTCGTATGGCTATGCCCTTCCAGTCAGTCGTCGTTTGCGTCTAGACTTTGAACTTGGAGTGGGTTATATGAGTGGCGAATATTACGAGTATGAACCGGAAGGTGACAAGTATTTCTGGCAGCAGACCAAAAACCGTAGGTGGTTTGGCCCCACACGGGCTGAAGTGTCACTTGTTTGGTTGCTAGGTCGGAAATAGTATTCGATCTAGGGGAGATTATTATCAAACTCCCGCCAGGGAAAATGCAAGTCATGCATGGCGGTCGGATCATGTTCTCTGCCTTTATATCCGACTTGATCATGGAGTGGAAGAACGACCATCACCTGCGTAAGGCGGCCACCTATCAGTCTGCGTTGAACAGCATCCCGCAAGAGATAGACGTGTAATAGTGACAATTATTCATATATATAGGCCCGATTTTTGCCCAAAAAGCACTATTTCATGTCACAAACGTATATAATTGTGCAATTTTTTTTAGAAAAAACTTGCATAATTTAAAAATAATATGTATATTTGCAGCCTAAAATCTATCTCTTGCTGAGAGATGGACAAATGATGATAGGCTATTAAGTGATTACAACAAGGTTAAGGTATGAGACATGGTTGGTTATCTTTTGCATGGTTGGTATTGCCGTTGGCAATGCTCCTGATATCATGTGACCATAAGGATCTCTATACGCAAGACTACGAACTGTTACCGGTGCGTGTCGATTTCGACTACACTGATGTCGAGCAGACGCCAAAGGCCATGCGCGTGCTGTTCTACCCCTCCAACGCGGCAGCCTCCCCCTATAAGTTCGACCTTTCCGGCGAGGGTGGCTACGTGCGTATTCCCGCTGGCAACTACCAGGTGCTGGCCTACAATGTGGATACGGAGAATGTGTTCGAGGCCTTCGACGACAACTACGATAACTTCACGCTGACCACCCAGAGTTATGTGGTGGAGAACAACGATGAGGAAACGGATGAAGAGAAAGGTCCCTCCAACTCCCGCTCCCTGTTCGGCAGCCGTGTCCCGAAGGGCCGCGGTGAGGGCGACTTCCTGCTGTACGATGCACCGGAATGGACGTGTGTGTGCCGCAATACGGGGTTCGTCGTGAAGTCCGATGCCGTGATCGTCACGACGCGTGGCGAGGGGGGCGACGATACTGGGGAATCCGCAGAGGAGCCTGCCGGGGACGATCCTGTGCAGCCCACAGTGGAGCGCTCGTTGAGGCTCCAGGCCTCCACGGCTGTCTGCGTCGTCAATCTTATGGTCGATGGCATCGAGGGCGTCGAGTTTGCCACGATGGTTCGCGGTACGCTCTCGGGTATTGCAGCGGGAAAGTACGTCGCTGCGGGTACTCCCTCGGAAGAGCCCGGCATGGTGTCGTTCGTAGGGAATGTTGACCGTGATGAGAAGTTGATCCGTGCCCGTTTCTTCGTATGGGACTATGCCCCTGCTGACAACGGCGAGAGCCGACAGTACATGAACCTCTATATCTGGTCGAACACGGGCAACTACTACATGTCTGCCGACGTGACCGACGTACTGCAGGCTGCCAGCGACACGCATGTGGTTGACGTGACGGTCAGACTGAAACTTGAACTCACCATCATGGAGGTGGATGAGGGTAACAGCGGCTTCCGCCCGGGTGTCAGTGAGTGGAATGAGGAGTATTCGGAGATTAAGATATAACGAACTACATTTTTTAATACATATTTTATAACACTTATAAATGATTACAAGTATGAAGAAGTTGAATCTATTAATCGGTACCTTCGCCCTCGCAGCAACTATCGTCAGTTGCTCCAGCGACGAAGTGGTTGTCCACCAAGACAATGCTCCCGGTATCACCAACCAGAGCATTGGCTTCAGTCCTCTCTCTCGCGCCGTGTCGCGCTCTAACGTGCTTTCGCAGACCTCTGATATGTCTTCCTTCCGCGTCATGGGATTCTGGGCTGAAGATGCTGCAAACAAAATGTATATTCAGGGTATTGAGAAAGATTACACCACCGGGCCTGGGACTACCCCTACTGCAGGTTCCGCCTATGAGGGTTTCGGCACATACACCTCTAACGGACAGACTGGTATTGAGATTGTGCAGCGTAGTGGCGGTGCCTGGGACTACAAAAACTCTTCTGAGATTCAGTACTGGCCTTTCTCCGCAGTTGGCGATCCCGTAACCTCTTATGATTGTGCCAAACTGAATTTCAAGGCCGTTACCCCTGCCAGTTCAGATCTGGATCTGGCTGCAGATACCTACGGTTACACGACTCCGGCTGTTGCATCTATGGAAGATATCTGCTATGCTACCATTAGCAATCAGACAAACGTGAACTCTCCTGTTACGCTGACCTTTAATCACCTGTTCAGCCAGATTGTCTTCAATGCCAAGCGTCCGGACAATTACGAGGTACAGATCAAAGAGATTGAGATTGGTGGTGTGAAAACTCAAGGTCAATATACCAACCTATCCTCAACTCCTTTTGCTGTTACTGCTACTGGTAATACTAGCAAGTTCCAAGGCTTCACTACGGCTTCCGAGTATATTGAGGTGGGAAGAAATGCCACAGATACGGCTCTTACCGTGCAGATAACACCTGCAAAGTCTGAGTTGCTCCTGTTGCCACAAACAGTCGAAAAGTGGACAAAAGATGCTAATGCAACTTCACCTGAGGATAAGCCCAGTACATCTGCAAAAGGAACTATCAAGATTGTCTATCGTGCAAGAATTGCCGGTGCTACTTCTTGGGCTACAGCGGCAGCAGATGGTTCAACCACTTATGCAACGGTCTATTATCCGATAAGTGCTACTTGGGAGGCAGGCAAGAAGTATGTCTATGCCTTGCTCTTTGGTGGTGTAACCAACAGCGATCCGGGCGAAGATGGCGATGATCCTGATGACGGCCCCTACGACGAGGACGGCAACATCAAGCCGCAGGCTATCCCCATCACCTTCAGTGCAACAGTTTCTGACTGGACTACAACAAATGTTGACGTGGAGTTCTAATCGTCCTCTTGAAGCAATTTGAGAAAGAGATGACCCTTTCAATAAGACAGATCCAGATGCTGGCCGCTGCCGCCCTCGTGGCGGTGGCTGCCGGCATCGCTGGATGTGCAAACGACGAGACAGTAGAGACGGTCGATGCGCAGTCGGTTGCCACCATCGACTTTGTGCCCGTCATCAACAACACGAAGTCGGGCATCGGCACGCGTCATGTGGATGAGGTCACCAACAGCACGTTCAACGAGTTCGACGTATGGGCCTTCAAGTCCAGCGACGGCACGGACGATGTCTATGTGATGGGCGAAGGCCCGGAAAAGGGCTTCCGCATCCTGAAGAGTTCCACCATCGGCTTGATGCCTACCATTATCGGCGATGCTACGGGCATCTGGGGCTATGCCAACCTGCGACAGGTGAGTTACTGGCCCGACGGCTCGCCCGAATTGAAATTCTACGGTCTGTCACCTGCTCCTTCGGCCCATACGACCGACGGCCTGACGATGACCATGACCAAAGCCTCACCTTCGTTCACCTACGAGGCGAAGGAAAGCGATGGCCCCGACCACTCCATGCAGCGCGACATCATCGTGACTGCCAAGGAGGTTAGCCTTACTAAAGTTGATAATCGCAATGGCTATGATGAAGACACAGACGGTGACGGGACAGTTGAGCACTATCCCCGCATGGCCGTTCCCCTGACATTCCGCCACGCCCTGTCACAGGTCGTGTTCGAGGCTAAACTCGAAGAGAATGTCCCTAACTTTGAAGTCAATATCACGAGCGTCAGGCTCTGTCATATATATAAGAAAGGTACGTGCGTACTGAATACAGACAATGCCGAACTAGTAGAGTGGGAGGGCATAGAAAAAGGCTCTTATTCGCTGAACATAGGTAGTGGTAAACGGCTCACTACCACCAGCGGCAATGACGGAAACGTCACGGAGACGGTCGCCTTCAGCACCGGCTCAGGGGCTGGCTCCAACGACAACCTGATGGTGATTCCTCAGGCCGTCACGCCCTGGGTTCCGACAGGCGGTGGCATATCAGACGCCGATGGTGCCTATCTGGAAATAGGATGCACCATCACCCAGAACGGTATTAACCTGTTGAGCGAGTCCTCCATCTATGCACCACTGCCTGGCTACGACTACGGTGATGGGTTTAATGGCTGGAAGGCAGGCGTCAGGTATAAATATACCCTTACCTTCGGTCTCGGCTACAGCAGCACGGGCCAAGAAAACGGCTATCCGATAAAGTTCTCGGTAACTACTACCGATTGGGCCACAGAGGCGACAGGCTCAGGTACCAACCATCCGGATCCGGACCTAAGGGGCGCACAATAATAAATAAGGTGTATGAGTAAGAAACGATCGATGTACATGACAAGGCTATTTGCAACAATGCTGCTGACGGCGGCACTGCCATGCATCACCGTTGCTCAGACCGCGATACAGGGGGGCGTGAAATATACGCTTGCCACCGATCACTATGAGGCGACTGGCCTCGATCTGGCCGATGCCGAAGCATCGGGCTGGGGAGGCAGGATCGTCATTGCCGATGCTATCAACGGCACGCCTGTAACCACCGTCGCTGCCAGTGCATTCGACGCTCTGGGCAACTCTGCCTGCCTGGAGATACAGACCGTGACGCTTGGGAGCAACATCACGACCATCGGCAACTATGCTTTTTATAAGAACACGGCCCTCACCTCCGTGGTACTACCAGAGGGTCTGACAACGATTGGGCAGTATGCCTTTTACGACTGTACGGCACTATCTGCCATATCGATACCCACCACTGTTACTAAGATCAGTGCGGCTGCCTTCAACGGCTGCTCATCGCTGACACAGATCACCATGTTGGGCAGTTGTCCCACGGTGGAGGCCATTGCTTTCACGGGGGTAGGCACGGAGAGCCAGCCCACGGCGTTGTTGGTGCCACAGAATCTGATCACAGGCTATCTGGCCGCCCTCACCATCCGTGGCGGGACGGATCGCATCTTCAAGTGGGAAGATGGTAACGGCTACCTGTTGCTGCGCACCGTCAGTGGCGGTCTGCTCTATACGTATCTGAAAGAGACGTCGGGCGACGCCTATGAGTTGACGGCCATCGATGAGGCCACATGTCAGGATCTGACTGTCAGTGGTACTACGACGGTCTATGGCATTACCGTACCTGCGACCACGGGCGGTCTGCCCGTGAGCAGTGTCACCAGTGGTGCATTCAGTCTGGCTGCAACGGCCTCCGGCATGGCTTTCGTCGATCTGCGCAACCTGTCGCTGACAGGGGTCAGTGTCAGCCGCTCCGCCGGTATTTTCAGCGGTGTGGCCCCCCAGACGTTGCTCTACGTCAATGATGGCAGTACGACGGAGGATAATGTGATCATCAACGGAAGCGTTGCAGTGCAACTGGCCACCACGACTCCCGCTCGTGTGTTCTCATCCAGTGAGGCATCGTTGGGTTGTGCGACGTGGCAGATAAACACCCAGTGGGGGGCACAGGTGTTCGGTCAGCAGATAGGAACCGATGCCGTTCCGCAACCCCTGAAGGATGCGCGCGTCTGGCAGATTACCTTCTCACACGGTGATGCCCTTCAATACCGTTATGCCAACAGTGGTGGTACGGTATCCCTTCCCTCCGACACTGAACTGGGTTTCGCAGCAGGCACGGCCTTCAGTCTCTATACTGACAAGGATGTCAACTATCCTTTTACCGCTACTACGACGGTCACGGCCGACACAGAGGTGGAGGGCTATCCTCAGGTGACGACCGTCACCTTGAACGAGACCGCCATCAGCCGTCGCATGTCGGCCTCGGAAGCCGACCGCACGGTAGCGCTGAGCGCAACGGTGGCGCCAGCCGATGCAATGGCTGGTTTTATGTGGACTACGAGCGATGCCAACATTGTGACTGTCGGTACAGACGGTATAGCGAAGATCGTTGGTGGTGGCAGTGCAACGGTCACGGCGGCCTCTATGGATAACCCTGCGGCCACGGCCACGTGCACCTTTTCGGTCGTTCCTTTGCCTACGAGCATAACCCTTAGCGAGACATCAGTCCGCCTGCCATCCTCTTCCGAAGGAGCCACCGTACAACTGACGGCCAGTATCCTTCCTGCTGAGGCCATCCAGGAGGTCGTCTGGACATCCGACGACGAGACGATAGCCACTGTCGATGCAACCGGACTGGTGACTGCCCATAAGAAAGGAAGAACTTATATATATGCGACTCCTGCCGATTATGCAGGTATGTATGCCGGCTGTACTGTCACGGTGGGCGATGATGTGACAGGCATTGCGCTCAACGCGACGCAGTTGGCGATGATGGCTGGCGACACCAAGAAACTTACGGCGACGGTCACTCCGTCTGACGCCATCTCCGGCGTGAACTGGTCGAGTTCGGACGTGACGGTCGTCACCGTTGACAAGGGAGCGTTGAAGGCTGTGGGTGCAGGTCAGGCCACTGTTACGGCCCGTCCTGTTGACAACTCTTCTCTTTCAGCCACGTGCAACGTTACTGTTTTTGAGAGCGGCAAGATTAGCACGGTCGATGGTATCGACTATCAGATCACGGGTGTGGAAGGCAACAGTGGGACGGCTGTCGTGAAGACCGTGCCGGAGTCCATGCTAAACTCCGGTCGCTCCGTTCTGATTCCCGCGTCGCTTGAACTCTCCGGCCTCTCCTTCGAGGTGGCTTCTGTGAGCAGTGATGCCATCGGGACTGTCAGCAACAATACGCTCGTCTTCATACCTAAGGGCGTAGGCTACGAGGGTCATGCCGACAACGTGGCCGTTGGCGGGACTGACGGCAACTATGTCTGCGAGCGGCTGGTCATCACCGATGGCAGCGACTACAGCACGATGTATCGTTTCACGGCCAAGACACTCGTCTATAAGCGCACGCTGGAGGCTGGGGATAAGCCTTATGCCGTGTGCCTGCCCTACAGCACGGCATCCACGGAGGGTCTCCGTTTCTACCACTTCGACCATGCTGAGGGTGCCAAACTGGTGTTCTATGAGGTAGATGGGGCAACCGAGCCCTACATGCCTTATCTCGTGGTAGCCCGCCAGACGGTCAGCGACCTGGGCGGGACGAACGTCGTGATGCCTACCTACGGCAGTAATACCGACTGCTACGATGGCGACTTCGGTCTGATTGGCACGATGAAGCATATCGATGCTGCTGTGGCTGCGGGCAACCATGCCAACAACCTTGTCGATGGCGCCTGGGTGGCAGTGACGGCAGGAGGCAGTGGCATCGCCTCCATGCGCTCCTGGCTGTGGACACCACAGGGGCAGACTGTGGAAATGAGCCTGGAGCCGGTTCCCGAATTGGAAGATCCCATCGACTACGATGAACTCACTGACGACGGTCATGCCAATGATGACGATGGTCATGCCAATGATGACGATAATGCCTCTAAGAACGGTGAGATAATCACAGTCGATGGAATCGACTATCAGATCACGGGTGTGGAAGGCAACAGTGGGACGGCTGTCGTGAAGACCGTGCCGGAGTCCATGCTAAACTCCGGACGCTCCGTTCTGATTCCCACGTCGCTTGAACTCTCCGGCCTCTCCTTCGAGGTGGCTTCTGTGAGCAGCGATGCCATCGGGACTGTCAGCAACAATACGCTCGTCTTCATACCGAAGGGCGTAGGCTACGAGGGTCATGCCGACAACGTGGCCGTTGGCGGGACTGACGGCAACTATGTCTGCGAGCGGCTGGTCATCACCGATGGCAGCGACTACAGCACGATGTATCGTTTCACGGCCAAGACACTCGTCTATAAGCGTACGCTGGAGGCTGGGGATAAGCCTTATGCCGTGTGCCTGCCCTACAGCACGGCATCCACGGAGAATCTCCGTTTCTACCACTTCGACCATGCTGAGGGTGCCAAACTGGTGTTCTATGAGGTAGATGGGGCAACCGAGCCCTACATGCCCTATCTCGTGGTAGCCCGCCAGACGGTCAGCGACCTGGGCGGGACGAACGTCGTGATGCCTACCTACGGCAGTAATACCGACTGCTACGATGGCGACTTCGGTCTGATTGGCACGATGAAGCATATCGATGCTGCTGTGGCTGCGGGCAACCATGCCAACAACCTTGTCGATGGTGCCTGGGTGGCAGTGACGGCAGGAGGCAGTGGCATCGCCTCCATGCGCTCCTGGCTGTGGACACCACAGGGGCAGACTGTGGAAATGAGCCTGGAGCCGGTTCCCGAATTGGAAGATCCCATCGACTACGATGAATTCACTGACGACGGTCATGCAACAGGTATCAGCCAGCCCGAGGCCGACGGTGCGGCAGGCCGCTACCACGACCTGCAGGGGCGCTACGTCGGGACTTCGCTGGAACACGCCCCACGGGGCATCTACATCCTCAATGGCCGGAAGGTCGTCAAACGGAAATAAGAATTGCAACAGTAAAATAACGCCAATAAATACATAACGCCAAGATATGATAAGAGATTTAAGGAAAAGCACCATTTTATATATGGCCCTCGCGGCCTTGCTCACCGCCTGCTCCAATTCGGAGCAAGGTGAGGTGGATCCCCTTGTGCAGACGACAGAGGATAATCTCATCAGGTTCAGCGTCAGTGACGGTATTTCCTCTTCACAGGAAAGTGCGACAAGAAGCACAGTCGTCAACTATTACGATGATATGAAGGAAAGGAACATATCGGTAACTGCACTGCTGCCAAACAACGACGTGTATTTCACTACAGAGTCGCTTTCTTTTGTTGATCAGGGTATGAATCCAGAAACTGGTGAGGACCTAGGATATTGGCAAACGGTTAATAAGTATTATTGGCCTGTCAGTAGTCTGAGTTTTTGGGGGTTGATGCCCTATACTGATGCTAATCGTACTGGAAGTGGGGCAGGATCGTTCACCTATACGGTGCCTCATGACAATAATGACCAGTCGGATTTGATGTATGCCTATTCAAAAGATGTTTCTGCTGGAAGCGAAGTCCAATTGAATTTCAAGCATGCGCTCGCCACTCTTAGTTTTAGTGCAGAGGCTAGACAGGGCATCAGTGTAACGATTGATTATATTGAGGTGTGTAACGTCGTGACCCAAGCCACTTTCAATTTCCCCATAGCGTCAACAGTGGAACAGTCGGATGCAGGCTCAGCAGACAACCTCTGTACTTGGACGGCTCCCGGCAGTGCTACGGGAAAGGTGGCAGCAGGCATTGAGTCTGTTCCGCTGACAACAACGGTGAGCAACATCACTCCAGAGGACGGTAAGTTGTTAATGATCCCTCAGACGTTAACAGCCTGGAATACGGATGCTGGCGAAGTTACTCAACAGGCAGGCTCCTATTTGATTATTCACTGTCGGCTCATGTCGGCCGGACTGTATTTTGCAGGTACAGACACGACATACGGTCAACTGTATGTACCTTTCAGTGGTGCGTTTGAGGCAGGCCAGCAGTATGTCATAAATCTGGTATTTGGCATGGGTTATAACTCACTTGGAGAAGAAAACAAAATCAAGATAGACGTTAGCACAACCACTATTGTTGACTGGTCGCAAGAGACGATAAACTACGATAATAGAACACTATAAGAAAGGGAAAAGAATATGATAAAAAACAAGTTAGGTATTCTTGCCAGTTCGCTTTCCTATGCAGCAACATTGCTGTTGATACTGTCAGCCTGTTCTGAGGATATCGTCATGCAAGGTCGGACACCCATTTTGCTTGAGGCACGCAATATCCCGGCACAGACCCGTGCAGCCTCTAACCTGCAGAACGACGCGTTTCTTGAAGGGGCGAAAATCAGTGCCTACATTACCTCTACCTCTACTAATACTCCGACAATCAGTGATCCCACGACTTATACGGCCTCAGCACCCAGCGGTGGCAAAAACACACTGACACCAGATGTCATGCCCTATTATCCGAACGAGGATGTGACCATCGACATCCATGCACTTTATCCGCAAGACGTTAAAGCCAAGTTGGAGGAAAACAATGGGAAGTTCAGCGTTGCTGCTAATCAGACAGAAGACAATACCTATATGGCGTGTGACCTGATGTATGCCTCTGTGAGTAATCATCCACGCTCAGATCAGGCTATCGCCCTACAGTTCCACCACAAGATGGCAAAGGTCACGGTGAACGCCACTTTAGAGGAACCTCTCACCATCAGCAGTGTCACTCTTAACGGGGTGAAACTTACGGCTCCCTTCAATGCTGTAACAGGAATCATTGGTACTGCGGAAACTTTGGAGGGCGAGGGTACATCTATTACGTTGGCTACGACTGAGTCAACCAGTCTGAGAACTCTCAGCGGTTCTGTCCTCTTCCCGCCGCAGACTATCACTAATGCCGATTTCATTCAGGTGGAAACAAATCTGGGACCAGCGAAGTTTGCCATCACCAACAAGGAATTTCAGGAGGGTAAAGAATACACAATCGAACTGAATATCAATCTGGAGAACCTAAGCACCACAGCAGCCATCACTGGATGGGATGCGGCCAGGGGTGTCTATACCGTTACGAAGGTAGTCAAAAAGGGTGTAGTGTTAAAGCCTATAACAGAGTCTTTTACATACGACGGAACTGCGCAAACACCATCGTCTGTTGAGGTTGTAGATGGTCAGACAGAAATATCGCTCACAGAAGGGGTAGATTATTCTATGGTATATTTCAACAATATAGAGGCTGGTAGTGCTTTGGCTGTAGCCATGGGGCAAGGGGCTTCGTATGGAACCTCATCTTCTGTGCAGAGTTATATCATCCAGCAGGCTGATGCTGAAAATATGGGATTTGCCGAATCGACTATTACCAAAGAATATGAGTTTGCTACCCGATTTAGAAATGAACTAAACAAAGACGGTGGGGATGGAGACATCACCTTTACGTCGAGTCAGCCTACCGTGGCCACTATAGAGACTACTGGTTTGGTCTCGGTCGTTAAAAATGGTACAACTGTCATAAGGGCTTCGATGGCAGATAACAAGAATTATAAGGCGAAGACTGTGGAGTATACACTTAATATTACTAGAAGGAAAATAGCCAAAGACGATGGAGGACTGCGTGATGATGGTAAAATCACATTCCAAGTAGGAAGTTACAATTCCGAGTATGACGGAACATCGAAAAAACCAAAGATCACAGTGACAGACACTGATGCTAATGGTGATAGTTTTACACTGGCAGAAGGATTAAGTGGTGACTATACGGTAAGTTATGAAGACTGCATCGATGTCGGAACTGCTACAGCCATTGTCACAGGAGTTGGGAAATATGAAGGTACTAGGCGTGTAACCTATACAATATCAACTGCACAGACTATGATAATGTCATGGCCTACAGAGGCAACTAAGACACTGGGCATTGGTGAGACTTTCAATTTGGAGGCGACATCAAATTATGGTACAATTAGATATGTTATTAGTGTGCTGACAGGATCCAACCCAATTGAAATAAGTAGCACTGGTGTCGTTACAGCTAAAGCAGAAGGTTCTGCCACTGTAACTGCATATGTTGATGCAGGGGACAATTATACTGCTGCAACACCTAAGTCAATAACTATTAATGTGGCCGTACAAGAAAGAAGATTCGATTATGATGCTGGAACTACTTACTACACATATACTTGTCCTGCGACAGCAACATACACCATAGAGGTTGTTGGTGCGGCTGGAGGAAACTACAACAACGGAAAAGGTGGGGCAGCAGGAATTGTCAGAGCATCATGCAAACTGAATGAAGGTGATGTCTTGTATGTGTATGTGGGTGGTGCTGGACAAATAGGTACTGGCAGCACTGCTGCGGGTGGCTACAATGGTGGCGGGAATTCTGCCTCAGGCGGTGGCGGTGGCGGTGGCGGAGCCTCAGATATACGCATAGGGGGTACGGCGCTTACAGACCGAAAACTGGTAGGAGCAGGTGGCGGTGGTGCCAGTAGCAGAACACAGTCAGGACAAGGTGGCGGTACGCGTAATGGCGGCAATGGTGGTTCATTGGGAGTTGGCTTAACAGGCGGTATAAGTGGCTGGGCTGGCGGTAACGTTGGTGGTGGTGGCGGCGGTGGCTACTATGGCGGAAAAGGTGGCTCTGCATGGGGAGGAGGTTACGGAGGTTCGAACTACGTTGATAGCAGTTGGAATAATTTACTCAACGGCAGTTCCTCTAACGGTCCCCAAAATGGTAACGATACAAATACCTATAATGGATATGTAATTATTACATATAAATACTAATTAAAGTATGAAGAAATCATTTATAAGTTTATATAGTATCATAAACACATGCGTTGGGCTCGTATTGTGTTCATGCGCAGAAGAGATTGTTAAAAAGGATAAGGTGGAAGTTTTGGTTCCATTCAACATTGCTGCTGTAGAGTCTGCAGCTATAACACGTACGTCTTCTAACATTCAAAGTACTAATTTTGAATCAGGAGAGCCTATTAAAGTATATGTAACTATGAATGGTGCCACTAACAATGAAACACGTCCTACTGATGGCACTAATTTCTACGACAATCCACTAACCTATACTACAGGAGTAACAGTAACCAACGGCGTGAACCCACTTACTCCGCCAGTTCCAGAAGGGGAGTCTCTCTATTTCCCGCCTGGTGATAATGTCACAACAGATATCTATGCGCTTTACCCCAGTCGTGTAACAAATATTCTCACCAAATTTGAAGTTGCAGCAGAGCAGACAAGTGATGATATTTATAAGGACAATGACCTCATGTATGCTCAAGTAACAGGACGTGAAAAGAGTAGTGAGGTTATTCACTTGCAGTTTGCTCACAAGATGGCAAAAATTATCTTTAACATTACAGGAGAAGATGGAGTGAAAATAAAGGAAGCCCGGCTGATGGGTATTAAGACTACTATTGGTTTTAATGTCAGTTCTGGAGAACTGGCAGAGAATCCTGATGACACTCCGATAAGCAATATTATTGTTGCACAGGGAAAGGATGAGAATGAGGAAATTGTTGCGAAAAAAGAATTGCATGGGGCGGCCTTGATTCCACCACAGACCATTGGGGGAGACAATCCTGGAGGAACAGGAACAACGGTTAAGTTTATTGAAGTAGACACCGAGTATAACGGTAGTGGCATCGACCACTCAACGGCATTGTTCTTCATTGATTCTAAGAAATTTACAGAGGGGAGCCAATATACCATTAACCTATTTGTTGGTCCAAAGAACTTGGTAAATGGAAATAGTAATGATGGTGATGTATATATAACTAACTGGAATGATGCTCTTGGAACACTGACAGTGGCAGCGGTAGGAAGTAGTGGATTGGAAATTACGGAAATACAAAATTGTGAAAGAGAAACAGAAGGAGATGAACATACATATGATTCCACTGCACACAATCCAAAGGCTACTGTGACCGATGGAAAGAAAGACTTAGAAGGTAACGACATTAGTACTCCACTAACAGAGGGTTCAGATTATACCCTCAGTTATTATAATGACACGAATGCAGGAACAGCACTTCTAGTAGCTACTGGCATCGGAGATTATGAGGGAATGACAGCAGTAAAGCCATTTACCATTCAGAAAGCCGTTTCTGATATGCATTATACAGAATCAGAAATTTCTTTGCCGTATGCTGTAAATGGTATCGTTGACAATCCCATCGTTAATAAAGGTAATGGAAATTTCACCTACAATAGTTCTGATACAAACATTGCAGACATTGATGATTATGGAGTGATTACAATGAAAGGCTATGGAGGCCCCATCACCATAACTGCCTCTATGGACGATAGCGGAAACTTTGAAGCCAAAGATATTACTTTCAATTTAACCGTGGAAAAAGGTAAAATGGATGATCCAAAAAGGCCTATAACGATTGAATTTTTGACACCATTTGACTATACTTATACGGGGGAAGCTTTAGAACCTCCCTTCAAAGTGACTCAAGAAGAACAGGAACTCACAAATGGAATTGATTTCACTTATGCTTATTCAAATAACATTGATGCAGGAATAAACACTGCTGTTCTTACAATTACTGGAGCAGGGAAATATGACACATCAACCAAACTAGAGAAATATTTCACAATCAATATGGCCGAGAATAATATTCTCACTATGACGGATTCGCCCACTGACCCTCTTGATTGTGGAGTCTCTAGAACTTGTCAAAGCAGTGAAAAAGTAGTTTCAGTACCAGCACAAACATATTCTGTTTCGGCTACAGCAAAGTTCGGAACAGTCAAATACCGTTCAAATAGCAATAAAGCAACAGTTAACGAGACTAGCGGACTTGTAACTGCCGTTTCTCCTACAACAGGAGAAAGTGATGTAGAAATCACTGCATATGTCGAACAGGTCATGAACAGTAATGGAACATATAACTATAGTGCTACTTCCAAAAGCATCAACGTAAAGGTTGAACAAATGTCGTTTATCTACCTGTATAACGGCACAACAAATGCTAGTAGTAGTAACCAGCAGATAGATGGTACCTATCAGACTTTTAACCGATCAGGAAAAAACACCAAGCAAGCGCTTTTTACCTTCACGCTGGTCGGAGCAGGAGGTGGTAATGATGGTGGCGGCCTTGGTGGTGGAGGTGGCCAAGTTGTTGTTACACGGGTATACGATACAGGATCTGAAGATTGGTACATCTATTGCGGCGGCGGTGGTACCACAAATACAACAGGAACTGGTGCAGGTTGGAATGGAGGTGGACATCCTGGGGCTGGTTCTGGAGGCAGTAGTGGAGCAGGGGGAGGAGCTACAGATATTCGATTAGGCGGACATGGCACAGGTTGTACTCTTACTGGTTATGAAACACTGGGGAATCCCAGCCCAGGTACGACAGATCATCGCATATTAGTAGCAGGAGGAGGTGGTGGCGCCAGTGTAACCAATTCCCCTGGTAAAGATGGTGGTTTAAGTGACAGTGGTGGATATGGAACAAAATGGAAAGGGCAAGATAAGACTTCAGTAACACCTGGATCAAGCCGTATTGATGGTGGTGGTGGAGGTGGAGGTTACTTGGGGGGCACTGAAGGAGGTGATGGAGCCTCTGGTGGTAGTGGCGGATCAAACTACATAGATTCCGCTTTTACAATACTATATAATGGTAGTAGTACAACCAAAACGTCTCCTTACACGGACTATTCGGGAACTATGTGGAATAATGCACCAACTGATGGTAACAGTAAAATTATGTGGCCGGGATTCTGTATTATTACCTATAGATATACATGGTAACGCTTCATAGTCCCTCAACCTCCTCAACTGTCAGGTGCGCATCACCTACAAGAGTGCAGAGTAGAATGAATCAATAATAGCATAGACCTAAGTAGAATTCATTAATGGGAAAAAGTAACTAACCGCGTCGTGATGACGTTGCATTTAAGCAATTTAATTTTAAGAGGGTGTGCCTATTTTGACACACCCTCTTAAAATAATGTACTTACTGCCATTTTGTAAAAATAGACGAAATTTTGTGTATTTATGATGTGTTTTAACAATTAAAATTTGGTTATAAACTAATTCGTTCGTATATTTGCAACGCAAATCTAAAGAAACATGGCAAAAGTAGCAATTAAAACTCTAAGACAGACAGAAAAGAATGGCCTCTTTTCTCTAGTGTTTGAAAATGAGGCTTATTCTGAATTTGAGAAATTTATCGAGATGTTCAAAAATGAGGCAGATGTAGCAAAGGATTTAAATGTCATTCTGTCTTATATAGAGCAAATGATAAATGGTGCTGGCTTTCTTGAAAGATATTTCCGTCCTGAAGGGAAAATGCGTGACGATGTTTGTGCATTGCCTGTGGTTTCTGGTAAATTGAGGTTATATTGCCTTCGTCTTTCAGATAGCATACTCATAGCAGGTGGTGGTGGTAGAAAGGCCACAAAAACTTATGAGGAGGACTCGAACCTGAACGGCTATGTTATCAGTTTACAAAAACTTGAAGAACTTATAAAGGTTGAAGTTAAAAAAGGAAACATAGTGATAGAGTCAGGTACGATAAGAGGTACTGACAACAAAACTTTTGAATTATGAAATCAACAAATGCCTATCTGGAGGCTGTAAGGAATATTCCTCTAGAAATCCAGAAAGAAACATCATTTAGTTTTGCTGTGTCAGATAAAATCCACGAACTACTAACTAATAGGGGAATGACACAGAAAGAACTGGCCAGAAAAATGGGTAAAACAGAGGCAGAAGTTTCCGTTTGGCTTTCTGGTCAGCATAATTTTACTTTGAGGACTCTTGCAAAAATTTCTGTTGTTCTGGGAGAAGATTTGATACAGATTTCCAAGTAATATCTTAATAAAATTAAATGAGGGCGTGCCTATTTGAAGTGCCCCCCAAAAGTTTTGGTGAAAAAGTTCTTCGCGCGCGTATAGTAGTTGTCTTACTCGGTTTTTATCCCGCCTATCCCGCTCATCCCACACTGAAAGTAAAAAATCTTACGTGTGGGATGAGCGGGATGAGCGGGTTGTTTTTGGGGTATAACAAGTATTACGCGCGCGAGGCCGTCGCTCAGACAATAGTCGGTGCCACTTGGGAAATTCGTGGCGCCGTTTGAAAATTTCGCGCCGCCGTTTGAAAATTTCGCGCCGCCGTTTGGAAATTTCGCG